>OLWT01000080.1_pt1 | contig 75342 bp, 82 predicted proteins | sample 1674001 | NCBI WGS metagenome assembly OLWT01 (sample SAMEA103958137, study PRJEB25191) | human gut metagenome | biome: human-associated habitat [ENVO:00009003]; feature: intestine environment [ENVO:2100002]; material: feces | place: Germany | collected 2013/2015 | reverse complement strand
CACTGCTGCCTCCCGTAGGAGTCTGGGCCGTATCTCAGTCCCAATGTGGCCGGTCAACCTCTCAGTCCGGCTACTGATCGTCGCCTTGGTGGGCCGTTACCTCACCAACTAGCTAATCAGACGCGAGGCCATCTTTCAGCGATAAATCTTTGACATAAAAACCATGCGATCTCTATGTGTCATGCGGTATTAGCAGTCGTTTCCAACTGTTGTCCCCCTCTGAAAGGCAGGTTCCTCACGCGTTACTCACCCGTCCGCCACTGTCCTCTGCTTCAATTGGACGAATCCTCTTTCCACAGATTCTCGTTCGACTTGCATGTGTTAAGCACGCCGCCAGCGTTCGTCCTGAGCCAGGATCAAACTCTCTATAAATCGTATCAACACAGCGTCTCCGCTGAGCTAATCATTTTACAGAGCTATTTTCCATAGCTTCATAAACTCTGCTCAAACACCGGGTAATTGACTAAACCCCAGCGTCCGAGCTTTTCAGTTGCACATCTTCATGTGCTCCCGTCTGGTGCTTTGTTCGTTCATTGTTTAATTTACAAGATACACGCCCCGCATCCGCGGAACAGTTGGTATTTTACCACAAGCAGTTTCGTTTGTCAAGAACTTTTTTCGACATTCTTCACATTTTTTGAAACCGTTTGTCGTTCACCGTCTTTGCAGACGACTTATTTAGGATACCACATCGAGCTCGCTTTGTCAAGAACTTTTTTCAGGAAGTCTTGATTTTTTTCAGCTCTCTGTGTCCCCGCCGCAGCTCTCGCCGACAGCTTTGTTAGAATACCACCCCATTCCCCATTTGTCAACACCTTTCTCCCGCATTTTTCAACTTTTTTATCCCTGCCAGAAGGTGGGGTTATGAATCCGCTATTGCATCCTTGCCGCAGTTATGATATACTCCCTATTACCATATAATAACAGGAGCAACGACATGAAATACCCCTATCTGCTGCTGGACGCAGACAACACATTGTTTGATTTTGACGCGGGAAACCGGCATGCTTTTCATGAGGTGTGCGCCCGATATGACATCCCGGACACGGAGGAGAGCTTTCAGTGCTATAAGCGGTGCAACAACGCCATGTGGGCGGCCTTTGACCGGGGCGAGTGCACCAAGGACTTTCTGGTGGTGGAGCGGTTCCGGCGTTTTCTGAAGGAAATGGGCCTGGATCGGGATGCGGCCCGGTGCAACGAACTGCACCTACAGGTGCTGGGACAGAACACCCTGCTGCTGCCCCACGCCTTGGAGGTCTGCCGGGGCCTGTCCCGGGAGCACCGGCTGTACATCGTCACCAACGCCGTGGCGGCGGTGCAGCGGTCCCGGCTGGCGGGCAGCGCCATTGCGCCCTATATCACCGGGGCCTTTATTTCGGAGGAGGCCGGGGCCAGCAAGCCCAGTGCCGCATACTTCGACTACGTTTTCTCCCGCATTGATGGCATCACCCGGGAGAACTGCCTGCTGGTGGGGGACTCCCTGTCCAGCGACATCCGGGGAGCCAATAACTACGGCCTCCCCTGCTGCTGGTACAATCCCAAGGAAGCCGCCCGGCCGGAGGACCTGCGGATCGACTACGAGATTCGGGATCTGCGGCAGCTATACGACCTGGTGTGAGAGACTTTATAAGGAGTGATTCAGATGCATCCGAACTTTTCCCAGCTGACGCCCCGGTGGTTCAAGCGGGCCTTCGTGTATACCGGGAACATCGACGACTTCCGCTATCGCTTTGAAATGGACAAGGACAACGGCCTTCTGCACACGGCGGTCTACACCGTGTACTGCTTCGAGGTGGCCAAGGACGTGCAGCAGCAGGACTTCCCCTGGGACGACCAGGGCGTGGAGCAGCTGAAGGCTTGGCTGCAGGAGCGGTATGACCACTATACCCGGGAGGGCAGCCTGTAAGACAAAAAAAATTCCTCTGCAAGCATGCAGAGGAATTTTTTTATTTCTTATCCCAGGCCTTCAGGTCCTTCAGCTCGTTATACAGCCGCAGATAGCTGGCGTGGCGGCTGCGGGGGATCTTCCCTTGATGGACGGCCTCCAGCACGGCGCAGCCCTTCTCCTTGGTGTGGCTGCACCCCACAAAGCGGCAGCCGCCTACATAAGGGGCAAACTCCGGGAAGGTCTCCGGCAGGTGCTCCTTCAGCTCCAGGTCCAGCTCCTGGGTATCAAAGGACGCAAAGCCCGGGGTGTCGATGACATAGGTGTCCTGCCCCAGGGAAAACAGCTCCACATGGCGGGTGGTGTGCCGTCCCCGGCCCAGGGCCTTGCTGACCTCCCCCACCGCCAGAGAAAAACGGGGGTCCAGAGCGTTGAGAATGCTGGACTTTCCCACGCCGGAGTTGCCGGTGAAGGCGCTGAGCTTTCCGGCAAGCTCCCGGCGCAGCTCGTCGATCCCCTGGCCGGTGACAGCGCTGACCCGCAGCACCCGGATGGCGGAGCCGCTGTATATCCCGTACAGCTCCTCCGCCGGGTCCAGGTCGCACTTGTTCAGGCACAGCAGCACCCGGCAGTCCTTCAGGGCGGCAATGGCGCTGATGCGGTCGATGAGATACGGATCCGTCACCGGCAGGGCGGCGGAGGCGATGATCACCAGCTGGTCGATGTTGGCCGCCGCCGGGCGGTCGAAGGCGTTGCGGCGGGGCTCCACCGCCTCCACAAAGCCCTCGCCGCCGCCCAGCTCCCGGACCTGGACCCAGTCCCCCACCAGGGGGGACAGCCCCTCCCGGCGGAACTTGCCCCGGGCCCGGCATTGCAGGGTCTCCGCCCCGGTGTTCACATGGTAAAACCCGCTGAGAGCCTTTTCAATGCGTCCCCGGATCAAAACGTGATCTCCTGGGCCACGGCCTCGGTTCCGTTGATATACAGCTTGATGGTGGAGGTGGAACCGGCGCTGCCGTGGAAGGTGTAGGTAAAGGAGGCGGTGCCGCCGTCCACATAGGTGGAGTGGATGATGCTGCCGTCCTGCATGACCTCGATCTTCATATTGCTGTCGCTGCGGTACTGCTCTGGGATGTCGAACACCACCACCCGCTCAGCGGAGCTGGCGCCCTTGCTGACGGTGAACACGATCTGCGTGCCGGACTGCACCTCGGTGCCCTGCTGGATGCTCTGGCCGATGACGGTGCCCTCGGGCTTATCGCTGAACTCATACTGATGCTCGCCCACGGTCAGGCCCAGGGCCTCCGCCTGCTGGGCGGCGTCGTCAATGTCAATGTGCATGGTCACGAAATTGGGCACGGTGAGGGGCTTGGTCTCCGGCCCCTTGCTGACGGTCAGCACCACGGTGTCGCCCTTGTTCAGAGGCTCACCGGCGGCGGGAGAGCTCTGCATCACCTGGCCCTCCGGCACGTCGGGGGAATAGGCCTCCGCCCGCTGGACATCCAGGTCCAGATGCAGGTTGCCCAGCTCCGTCTTGGCCATCAGGAACTCCATGCCCACCACGGGGGGCATCAGCGTGTCGTCCTCCTGGGCGCAGAGATAGACCTTGATGACCAGGTTGTTCTTGCGGCTGCGGCCGCTGGCGGGGTCCTGCTCCACGATCTGGCCGGGCTCATACTTGTCGCTGGGCTTGGTGCCCAGCACCTCGATGTGGAAGACGTCCTTCACCTCGGGCAGGGCCTCGGCCTCCTCCAGGGTCTTGCCCAGAAGGTTCGGCACCTGGTGGGACGCCGTGCCGCTGCCGGCGTCAAAGCCGCCGGCCACCAGCTTGAACACCACGAAAATCAGCACCAGGGCCAGGGCGAACCCGCCGATGACCAGGCCCACCACCTTGCGGCTGTGCTTCTTGTCCTCCTCTTCCTGGGCCACGGCGCTGTTGGCCCGGCTCACCGCCGCCACCTGGTTGGTAGGCAGGGACTGGGTGGGCTCCTGGCACACCACGGCGGCCTTCAGGTCCTCCCGGATATAGTCCATGTCCACGGCGGGGTCCTTGCGGAATTTCTCCAGATCGTCCAGCATGGCGTCGGCGGTCTGGTAGCGCTTGGAGATGTCCGGGCACATGGCCTTCATGCAGATCAGTTCCAGGGCCTCGGGGATATCAGGATTCAGCTCCCGGGGGGTCTTGGGCACGGCGCTCAGGTGCTGGATGGCCACGGACACGGCGGAGTCCCCCTGGAAGGGCAGCTTGCCGGTGAGCATCTCATACAGCACCACGCCGGCGGAATAGATGTCGGACCGGGCGTCCACCCGGTCGCCCCGGGCCTGCTCCGGCGAGATATAGTGCACGGAGCCCAGGGTCTCCTGGGTCAGGGTCTGCCCCTGGTCCGCCAGGCACGCGATGCCGAAGTCGGCCACCCGGACGCTGCCGTCCCGCAGGACCATGATGTTCTGGGGCTTGATGTCCCGATGGATCACGCCCCGGCTGTGGGCATGGCTCAGGCCCCGCATGATCTGGGTGATGAAGTGCAGCGCCTCCCGCCAGTCCATCTGGCCCCGGCGCTCCATATACTGCTTCAGGGTCACGCCGTCGATCAGCTCCATGACGATGTAGTCCACGTCATCGCTGCACGACACGTCGTATACCGACACAATGTTGGGGTGGGACAGCTGGGCCACGGCCCGGGACTCATCCATGAACCGGCGGCGGAAGTCGGCGTTCTGGGCCAGGTCGCTGTGCAGGATTTTCACCGCTACCAGCCGGTCCAGCCGGTGACACTTGGCCTTGTAGACGTTGGCCATGCCTCCCCTGCCGATCAGCTCCAGTATTTCGTAGCGATTATCCAGCATTTTACCAATGTAAGGATCCATATCGTCAATTCCTCCTTCAGTCGTTCATCAGCAGGATGGCCGTCACGTTATCCGGCGCGCCCCGCTGCTTGGAAATGGCCATCAGCCGCTGCAAGCAGTCCTCCGGCTGTCCGTTATGCAGAATTTCAAACATAATTTCCTGGTCCGTGACGGTGTTCACCAGGCCGTCGGAGCACAGCAGCAGGAAATCCCCGGGCTTCCACTGCAGGGGGAAGCCGTCTGCCTCCACGGCGGGGTCCGGGCCCAGGGCCCGGGTGATCAGGTTGCGGCGGGGGTGGCTGCGGGCCTGGCCCGGGGTCAGGTCGCCCTTTTCCACCATGTCCTCCACCAGGGAGTGGTCCCGGCTGATCTGGCGCAGGCCATCGGCTCCGGCCAGATAGGCCCGGCTGTCGCCTACATTGCTGATGAGGACCTTATCTCCCTTCACCAGGGCGGACACCAGGGTGGTGCCCATGCTTTTCAGCTCCGGATGACCGGCGGCCCGCTGGCGTATGGCGGCGTTGGCCGCCGTGACGGCCTCCTGCACCGCCCGGTCCGTGTGGCCGGAGTGCACCGTCTCCGTCAGGGTGCGGATGAAGGTCTCCACCGCCACGGTGCTGGCGATGCTGCCTCCGGCCACGCCGCCCATGCCGTCGCACACCACGGCCACCGCGTAGCCGCCAGGCAGCTGGGCAAAGCCGAAGGCGTCCTGATTTTCATGGCGTATCAGGCCGGTGTCGGTGATCTCCCAATGCTTCATTCAGGGTCCTCCCCCTTTCTCTCCTCCATGGCGCGGCGGCGCAGCTGGCCGCAGGAGGCGTCGATATCCCCGCCCAGGCTCCGCCGCACCGTGGCGGTGATGCCGTGGGACTCCAGCCGCTTCTGGAAGGCCGCAATGCGGCGGCTGGGCTTGAAGGGGCTTTCCACCACGTCGTTGAGAGGGATCAGGTTCACATGACCCGGCATACCGGCGATGCGCCGGGCGATCAGGTCCGCCTGCCAGTCGTGATCGTTGACCCCGTCGATCATGGCGTATTCAAAGGATATGCGCCGCCCGGTCCGGCGAAAATACCGGTGGCAGGCGGCAAACAGCTCCTCCACATCCCAGGCCCGGTTCACCGGCATGATCCGGGACCGGGTCTCGCTGTCCGGCGCGTGGAGGGACACCGACAGCGTCAGCTGCAGGTCCTCCTCCGCCAGGGTGTCGATGCCCGGCACCACGCCGCAGGTGGACAGGCTGATATGGCGCATGCCGATGTTCAGCCCGTCGGGATGGTTCACCAGCCGCAGAAAGCGCAGCACGTTGTCCCGGTTGTCCAGGGGCTCTCCAATACCCATCAGCACGATATTGGAGATCTCCCGGCCGGAATCCAGCTGGGTAAACAGCACCTGGTCCAGCATCTCCCCGGCGGTCAGGTCCCGGACCTTTCCGGCCACGGTGCTGGCGCAGAAGGCGCAGCCCATGCGGCAGCCCACCTGGGAGGAGATGCACACGGTGCTGCCGTGGTGATACTGCATCAGCACCGTTTCGATGCAGTTGCCGTCCGGCAGCTCCCACAGGTATTTTATGGTGCCGTCCAGCCGGGATTCCTGCTTCCGGGCCACGGTGGGCACGGAGACGGTGTACGCCTGGGCCAGCTGCTGGCGCAGGGGTTTGGATAGATTGCTCATTTCGTCGAAGGAGCGCACCCCCCGGTGCAGCCAGGTGAACACCTGCTTGCCCCGGAAGGCGGGCTGGCCCATGTCCGCCAGCACCCGGGTGATCTCCTTCTCCGTCATGCATCGCATGTCCGTCAATTTGCTCAGTCCTTTCTGCGCATCCGGCAGATATAAAACCCGTCGGTGCCGTGGCGCTGGGGCCACAGGGTCACCTGCCCCGGGCAGGGCCCCACCGGCAGGGGAAACGCCGTGCGCACCGGCTCAAACTCCGGGTGCTTGTCCAGGAAATCCCCGGTGACGTCCTCGTTCTCCTCCGGCAGCACCGTGCAGGTGGAATACACCAGCGTGCCGCCGGGGCGCACATAGCCGGAGGCGTTTTCCAGGATGGCCCGCTGCACCAGCGGCAGCTGGGCCAGCTCCTTGGGGTTCTTATAGCGGATATCCGGCTTTTTCCGGATGATCCCCAGCCCCGAACAGGGCACGTCGGCCATGACCACGTCGGCCTGCCCCTCCCAGGCGGCGTGCTTCTCCCGGGCGTCGGCGGCGGCCGCGCGGATGCAGGTCAGTCCCAGGCGCTGTGCGCCGCTTTCGATGAGCTTCACCTTGTAGGGATGAACGTCGCAGGACAGGATCTGCCCCCGGTCGCCCATGTCCATGGCCATGGAGAAGGATTTTCCCCCCGGTGCGGCGCACACGTCCAGCACCCGGTCCCCCGGAGCGGCGGAGGCCGCCATAGCGGCCAGACGGGCCGCCGCGTCCTGGACCAGGAACCGTCCCTCCCGGAAGGCGGGCAGGCTGCGCAGATCCCCGGTGCCGGTGATCTCCAGGCAGCCCTCCAGCCAGGGGTGGGGCTCCACGGTGACGCCGTCGCCCCGCAGCTCCCGCTCCAGGTCCTCCGCCGTGGTTTTCAGGGGGTTCACCTGGATGCAGGTGGGAACGGCGTCGTTGTCCAGCCGCAGGAACTCCTGGGTCTCGTCGGGGCCGATCAGGTCCAGCAGCCGCAGCACCAGCCACTTGGGATGGCTGTACTGCAGGGAGAGATAGTCCGCCGTGGACCCCTTGGGCAGGTCCGGCATATCCATCCAGTGCTCCACAAACCGCCGCAGCACGGCGTTGACCATACCGGCGGCCTTGGGCCGCCCGTGGCGGCGGGTCATCTCCACCGCCTCGTTGACGGCGGCCCGGTGGGGCACCCGGTCCATAAACAATATCTGATAGCCGCCGATGCGCAGGATGCTGCGGATCACCGGCTCCAGCCGCTCCGGCTTCTGGGCGCACCAGCAGCCGATGTAGTAGTCCAGCAGCATCCGGTTCTGCATCACCCCATAGCACAGGCGGGTGGCAAAGGCCGCGTCCCGGCTGTCCAGCCCGTTCTGGGCGATCAGGCGGCGCAGGGCCTCATCGGACCAGGCGTTGGCCTTGTCCACCTGCATCAGCGCATCCAGGGCCACATCCCGGGCGCTGCGCTTCTCCCGGGGGCTCATGCCTCCACCTGCAGGGGATGGCCCCGCAGATAGTCCGCCGCCGCCATCCGGCGGCCCCCCTGGGGCTGCAGCTCCAGGATCCGCAGCAGATGTCCGTCGCCGCAGGCCACGTCGATGCCCGCCTTTCCGGCGGCCGCCACGGCGCCGGGGGCTTTTCCGGTCTCGCCCAGGACCTCCGTGCGGAATATCTTCACCGTAGCCCCACCCAGCTCCGTGGAGGCGCAGGGCCAGGGAATCAGACCCCGGACCTGGTTATGGATATGCCCGGCGGGCTTTGTCCAGTCAATCACGCCCATGTCCTTGGTGAGCATGGGGGCGTAGGTATAGGCGCTGTGGTCCTGAACCGTGCGGTGAGCGGTTCCGGCACGAAGCTGTTCCACAGTTTCGGACAGCGCCTGGGCCCCCAGCTCCGCCAGCCGCGCCGTCAGCGTCTGGGCGTCCTCCTGGGGGTCGATATCGGTTTTCAGCACATGCAGAATGTCCCCGGCATCCAGCTCCTTGGCCATGTACATGATGGTCACGCCGGTCTCCCGCTCCCCGTTGAGGATGGCCCAGTTGATGGGAGCCGCCCCCCGGTATTTGGGCAGCAGGGACGAATGAACGTTGATGGAGCCGTAAGGTGGGGTGTTCAGAATGTCCTCCGGCAGGATGCGGCCATAGGCCGCCACCACGATCAGCTCCGGATGCAGCTCCCGCACCAGGGCCAGGGCCGTGCCGTCCCGCATTTTCGTGGGCTGATACACGGACAGCCCCTGGGCCAGGGCGTATTCCTTCACCGGTGAAAAGGCCAGCTTATGCCCCCGGTTTTTGGGGCGGTCCGGCTGGGTGAACACGCCGCAGATCTCGTGCCCGTCCTCCACCAGCCGCTTCAGGGACGCCACCGCGAAATCCGGCGTGCCCATAAACAGGATCCTCACACCTCGTCGTCTCCCTCTTCCTGCTGGATATACTCCTCCAGCTCCTCCTCGGTCAGCAGATGGTCCGTGCGCTCCACGAACAGATGACCGTCCAGATGCTCGATCTCGTGGCAGAAGCACCGGGCCGTCAGGGCCTCGTCCTCCACCTCGAAAAATGCGCCGTCCCGGTCCTGGGCCCGGACCCGCACCGTGTAGGGACGGGTCACAATGCCGAACTTTCCGGGCACGCTGAGGCAGCCCTCCAGCCCGGTCTGTTCGCCGTCGGTGGCGATGATCTCCGGGTTCACCAGCTCGATGATCTCGTCATCCTCGTTCATCACCACGCACACCCGGCGCAGAATGCCCACCTGGGGCGCGGCCAGGCCCACGCCGCCGGAGTCCAGCAACGTGTCCTTCAGGTCGTCCAGCAGGGTGTGAAGCCGGCCGTTGAACTCCGTCACCGGGCGGCACACCTTGGTCAGGCAGGGCTCCCCCTGCAATACGATTTTTCTCAATGCCATGGTCGTATACCTCTTTTATCAGTCCATCAGATTACAATCGGTGTAAATATGCAGCGCTTTGTGCTCCGGCCGCCGGGAAAACTCCTTCATAAACGCCGACAGCAGGCCCCGCAGGGTCTTGTCGTTGCGGCCGATCACCGTTACCCGGTAGCGGTAGCGGTTGTTGACCTTCACCACGGGAGCCGGGGCCGGGCCCAGGATATCCAGGGCCCGGCCGCGATAGGGCTCCTGCCCGGCGGCGGAACGCAGTCCGTCCCGCAGACCGGCGGCGGCCCGGCGCACCGGGCCCTCCTCGGGGCCGGTGACGGTGATGAAAAACTGGTCGGCAAAGGGCGGGTCCCGCCGCAGCTGCCGCAGGCGGATCTCGCCGTCGTAAAACCGGTCATAGTCCTGGTCCGCTGCGGCCAGGATCACGTCGTTCTGGGGGGTGTAGGTCTGGATCACCGCCCGGCCGGGCTTATCCCCCCGTCCGGCCCGGCCCACCACCTGGGTCAGCAGGCTGAAGGTCCGCTCCGAGGCCCGGTAGTGGTCCACATACAGGGACATATCCGCCGCCAGGACGCCTACCAGCGTCACATTGGCAAAGTCCAGCCCCTTGGCCACCATCTGGGTCCCCAGCAGAATGGGCACCCGCCGCACCTGGAAATCCCGGAGGATCTTCTCATGTCCCTGGCTGACGGTGTCGGCGTCCATGCGGAGGATTTCCGCCTCCGGGAACAGGGCGTGCAGCTCCTCCTCCGCCCGCTGGGTACCCACGCCGATGTGCTTCATGGCGCCGCCGCACTCCGGGCAGGCTTCGCTACTTTTTTCGGAATAGCCGCAGTAGTGGCACATCATCCGCCCGTTGGCGGAGTGATAGGTCAGATACACGCTGCACCGGGGGCACTGGGGCACATAGCCGCACTGGGGGCACAGCAGCTCCCGGCTGCTGCCCCGGCGGTTCAGAAACAGGATGCTCTGCTCCCCGGCCTCCAGATTCTTCTCCAGCTCCCGGGCCAGCTCCCGGCTGATGCAGCCGGCGTTGCCGTCCCGCAGCTCCCGGCGCATATCCGCCAGGATCACCCGGGGCATCCGGTGGGCGTTGTAGCGCCGCCGCAGCAGCGCCAGCTGATAGTCCCCCCGGCGGGCGTAATACGCCGTTTCCACCGTGGGGGTGGCCGAACCCAGCAGCAGCCGGGCGTTTTCCCGGAAGCAGCGGTATTTGGCGATATCCCTTGCGTGATAGCAGGGAGGATTTTCGGATTCGTAGGAGCTCTCCTGCTCCTCGTCCAGGATGATCAGCCCCAGGTTCTCCAGCGGGGCGAACACAGCTGACCGGGTACCCAGCACGATGTGTGCCTCTCCCCGGCGGATGCGCTTCCACTGGTCATACCGCTCCGTCAGCCGCAGACCGCTGTGCAGCAGGGCCACCTGGTCCCCGAAGTAGGCGGAAAACCGGGCCATCATCTGGGGCGTCAGGGCGATTTCCGGCACCAGGATCATCACGGACCGGCCCTGGGCCAGCAGGGTCTGGGCCAGCCGGATATATACCAGGGTCTTGCCGCTGCCGGTGACCCCCTGCAAAAGGGTGACGCCGGGGCGGCCATCGCGGCACTGGGCCAGGATCTCGTCATAGGCCCGCTGCTGCTCATCGTTGAGGGTGATCTCCTCCGCCGCCGCGTCATAGTCCCGGCGGGAGATGCGGTACTCCTCCTGGCTGCGCAGGGACACCAGCCCCGCCCGCTCCAGGCTCCTGATGCCCTGCCGGGACACGCCGGTGTAGTAGCACAGCTCCTGCACCACGGCGTCACCGTATTTGGCCAGGAAGGCCACGGCGTCATACTGCCGGGCGGCGGATTTTTTCTTCCGCTCCATCCGCTCCAGGGCCTCCTCCGGCTCCAGGGCCAGGCAGGCGATCTGCACCACCCGGTCCTGGACCTTCCGGGAGCCCTGGGGCTCCATCTGCAGCAGTCCCCGCTTTTTCAGGGCCGACAGCACCCGCCCTCCGGTTTCCCCCAGGGCGGCGCACAGGTCGTCCCGCTCCATGGGGCCGTCCTGTAGCAGGCGGCAGGCCGCCGCCTCCCGCTCCGACAGGTCCTCCGGCAGGGGCTCCCCGGTCAGGGACCACATCTCCCGATAGCTATACCACACAGCGGCGGGCAGGATGGTGCGGATGGCGTCGTAAAACGTGCAGAAATACCGCTCCCGCATCCACAGGGCCAGGCGGATCTCCCGGTCCGTGATGACGGGCTCCCGGTCCACCACGGACCGGATGGGCTTGATGGGTTTGTCCGGCACCCCCTGCCCCAGGGCCAATACGACCCCCTCGCTGACGCGGTTGCCGCGGCCAAAGGGCGCCAGCACCCGCATGCCCACGGCGATGTCCGTCCCCTGGGGGATCAGATAGTCATAGGGCTTGTCAATGGCATAGGTTGCCGCCGCCACAGCCACCTTGGCGATCTGCGGCATGGCGATTCCCCCTTCTGTCCCGTCACGCCTCGTCGGAGATGGCGGTGTCGATGGACTTGGCATCGAAGCGGCCCTCGGCCACCTCGTTGATGGCCAGGGTCACGGGCTTCTCGTCCAGGGGCTCGTCGCGGCGCTGGGCCTCGATGGCGATCTGGCGGGCCCGGCGGGCCACCACGTTCACCATCATATAGCGGTTGGGAATGTACTGGGTCAGCTTGTTCATAGCGGGATAGAGCATCATAATAGCATTACCGTCCTTTATCAGAAAAAATTTTTAGTCCTTTACCAAATGCATCCGCTCGGCGGGCTTGAAGTGCTCCACGCGGAAGATATCATTGAGCTCAGCGGCGGCGCGCTCCACGTCGTCGTTGATGATGAAATAGTCGTAATCCACGGCCAGGGCCATCTCGTCCCGGGCCCGGGTCAGCCGCTGGCGAATCTTGTCGGCGGAGTCGGTGCCCCGGTTCACCAGCCGGCGCTCCAGCTCCGACCAGGAGGGCGGAGCCAGGAAGATGCGCACGGCGTCGGGCCGCTTGGCATAAACCTGCTGCGCCCCCTGCACGTCGATCTCCAGCATCACGTCCCGGCCCTGATCCAGGGCCTCGTCCACGGGGATGCGGGGGGTGCCGTAAAAATTCCCGGCATAGCCCGCATGCTCCAGCAGTTGATCCCGGTCGATCATCTTCAAAAACGCGTCGTCACTGATGAAGTGATAGTGTACGCCGTCAATCTCACCCTGGCGGGGTCCGCGGGTGGTGGCGGACACGGACAGAAACATGTCCGGATGCTCCCTCATGGCGCTTTTGAGCACCGTGCCCTTTCCGGACCCGGACGGGCCGGAAAGAATGAATATTTTGCCTTGCTTTTCCAAAATCAGATCTCCTCCTGCATGAAATCCTCCGCCGACAGGCCCAGGCGGGGGCCCAGCTTCTCCGCCGGCAGGGCGGAGAGCACCACATGGTCGCTGTCCATCACCAGCACCGCCGCCGTTTTGCGGCCGTAGGTGGCGTCAATGAGCATGCCCCGGTCCCGGGACTCCTGGATCAGCCGCTTGATGGGGGCGGAATCCGGGCTCACCACGGCGATGAGCCGTCCCACGGACACCAGATTGCCGAAGCCGATATTCACCAGCTGCACAGCGGTCCCTCCCTTACTCGATGTTCTGCACCTGCTCGCGGATCTTCTCCACCTCGGCCTTCATGGCCACCACGTCCTGGGTCACGGCCAGGTCGTTGCACTTGGAGCCGATGGTGTTGCACTCGCGGTTGAACTCCTGCATCAGGAAGTCCATGTCCTTGCCGGTGGGCCGCTGGGCCTGCAGCATGGTCCGCAGCTGGGCCACATGGCTGCGCAGGCGGACGGTCTCCTCGTCCACGGCCACCTTGTCGGCGAAGATGGCGGCCTCGGTGAGGATGCGCCCCTCGTCGATGGTGGTGGAGGCCAGCACCTCCCGCATTTTCTTCTCCAGCCGCTCCCGATAGGCGGACACGGTCTGGGGCGACTGCCGCTCCACCCGCCCCACGGCGGTCTCGATGGTCACCAGGCGGCCCGCGATGTCCTCCGCCAGGCGGCGGCCCTCCACGGCCCGCATATCGTTATAGGCGGCCAGGGCCTGGTCCAGCACCCGGCAGATATCGGCGGCCACGGTTTCCAGGTCCTCCTCGGCCTTGGACACCGTCAGCACATCCGGCAGCTTGGCCAGGGCCATGGGCGTGATCTCCCCCTCCAGGGAGAACATATCCCTCAGCTGGGTCAGGGCCTGGTAATAGCCCCGGGCCAGGGGCTGGTTCACCGTCACCACGGACACGTCCGCGGCGCTGGCGTCGATGGTGACGAACACGTCCACCTTGCCCCGGGACACGGCAGCCCGGACCCGGGCCTTCACGGCGTCCTCGGCAAATACGTAAGCACGGGGCATTTTCACCGTGCAGTCCAGAAAGCGGTTGTTGACAGACCGCACCTCCACGGTGATGTCCCGCTGGTGCAGGGTCTCTCTGGCCCGGCCGTAGCCGGTCATGCTTTTGACCAATGTAAACTCCTCCTATCTATCGTCCCTCAGCAGCAGAAATAGTATCCGCCGCCGCCAAAAAGGCAGTTCATGCAGGCGCAGGCAGCGCAGAGGCTGGTGCAGTTGTCCCCGGCGCAGCTGCCGGTGGTAACGTGCCCGTAGCCGTTGGGGCGGTACGCCGCGCCGTTTCCGTTTATCATATCCAGGGCCCGCTGATATTCCGCGTTGCCCGGGTCCATCTGCACCGCCGTCTCGTAATAGCGCCGGGCCTCGTCCATCCAGCCCCGCTTATAGCACACGGCCCCCTTCAGGAAGTTCCACTCCCCGTTGTGATCCGTCTGGGCGTTGAGCAGCTCCTCCGCCAGGTTCAGGTTCCCCTGGGAGATAGCCAGGCGGATCCGCTGCCACGCAGCGCCGTAGGCGCCGCTGTAGCCGGGATTGTACCCCGCGCCGTAGCCGGGATTGTACCCCGCGCCGTAGCCGCTCTGGCCGCCGGACTGGGCGGCCTTGCGCTGATTGCGGATGGTCTCGTAGGCCTCGTTGATCTCCTTCATCCGCTCCTGGGCCAGGTCCTCTAAGGGATTGTCGTGGTAGTTGTCGGGGTGGTATTTCCGGGCCAGGTTCCGGTAGGCTTTCTTCACTTCTTCGTCTGTGGCGGTGCTGGGGATGCCCAGCACCTGATAGGGATCGCGCATATCAGGCGCCTGCCTTTCGTTGTTTTCTTCTGTGTCCTTTGCGGAAAGTGCCGTTCAGCACCGCCGCGCCCACCGCGTACAGGCCCTCGTATACAACACTCTCGATAATGGCCCGCCAGGGGCCGAAATCCGCCAGTTCAAAGGCGGCGGCCATGGCCCGGACGGAGCTGTCCAGGGTGGCGGCCAGGGCCGCCCGGTCCTCCGCCGTCAGCGTGCCGCCTTCGGCGTGAAATCGGTAGACCAGCGGGTTATAGCTACCGGACTTTACATCCTTTTTCAGATCGTCCGCCGCGTCCACCAGATAGATCCAGCGGCCCAGGTGGTACAGCAGCTGCTCCAGCACCCGGCGGCGCACCGGGTCCGGTTCCTCCTCCGCCGCACCGGCCAGCAGCGCCGCAAAGGCGTCCGCCGCCCGGTCCATGGAGGGGCACCTCTCCCCTTCCAGCCGGGCCAGCTCCTCCAGGTGGGCCCGGGTCCGCTCATCGAAGCCGGGCCGCCTGGCCCGGGCCTTCCGATACGCCCGGCCCAGGGCCAGCAGCGCCGCGCGGTACGGCAGCCCCCGGAAAAAGCCGTGGTCCGCCACGCCGTCGGTCAGCTGCCACCAGGTGAGGATCACGCTCAGGTCCGCCGCCGTGTCGAAGGCGGGCTGAGGCTCCAGGGCGTCGCAGCCCCGGATGGGGTGGGCCGGGCACCGGCAGTGCGCCGTGGGGCACTCCGGCTCCCGGGACAGCAGCATGGCCAGAAAGGCCAGGTCATAGTTCAGGATCATCCGGGCCGCCAGGCCGTATCTCCGGCCCAGACTGCGGCACAGGCCGCAGTAGGCCGCCTGGAACCGCTGCTTGTCCTCCGCCGTCAGGTGGCCGTCCGACGGCCGCACATAACCGAACATCAGAACTCCCGGACGATGGTATAGGTCAGGGTGTCCCGCTTCCGGGCATAGCCGTCATACAGCTTGATGGGGATAAACGACACCGCCGCCGCCGCAATGGCCACGGCATAGCGCCAGCCCTCCGTCAGCCCCGCCGACAGGAAGTAGCCCAGCAGGAAAAACACCACCGGCAGCATATACACCAGCCAGGTCACCGCCAGGACGGCCCGGGTGGAGCTTTCCACCACCACCTTGTCTCCGGGGCGGACCCCCACGGGGTCCCGGGCCTCGGCATAGACGGAGGCCCCGGTCATGCCGCATCCGGCGCATTCCTCGCAGTCGTGTCCGCAGGCGGACTTGCGGGGCACGGAAATCTGCACATATCCGTCCCGAAGGATTTTTTCAACAGTTGCCACTTGTGTCATTTTGCTCAGTCCTTTCGCTTGGGGAAAATCTCTGTTACGGCAGACGCTCCACGTCCACCACGATCTGATACGAGCCCTTGACGCCCACGTTGGCGTAGTTGGCCACCTGCACCGTCACCGGCACCGTGTGGACCCCCGGCTCCGTGATACCGCTGAGGTCCACGGTAATGCGCAGGTCCTCTGCGGTGATCTGGGCCATCTCGCTCTCCAGGCCCCGCAGGAGGATGTTCAGGCTCTCGGTCACCGGCACGGCGGAAAAGCCCTCCGGCACGTTTTCGCAGTTGAAGGCCGTCACGGTGACATTGCGCTCCGTGACCCCCGTGACCACGATGGTCACGGTGACCGGGCCCACGTTCTCCGCCAGGGTGGTACCCTCCGGGGCGGTGACGCTGTAGGTCAGGCTCTGGGAGGGCTGGAGGTCCTGCAGGTACAGGGTGTCCAGCACGATGGCGTCGATGGTGTCCAGCACGTCCTTCTCGCCCACCAGGGTCACCTTGTCCGGGGACACGGTATACTGCATCGTGTCCAGAGTGGACCCGGCGGCGGGGACGAAGTTGACCACCAGATCCACCTCCTTGGAGGTCTTTACCGGCAGGGTAGCCTGCACGGTTTTCACCTTGGAGCGGACGGCGGGGTTGTCGATCTTGATGTCGTTATAGTCATACAGCTCCCACTCCAGGGCCTGGACCACAGTGCGGTCGGCGCCGGAGATGTCCAGCGTCACCTTGGCATAGGCGATGTTCAGCAGGTCGTCCCGCTGACCCCGCAGGTTCAGCTCCGCCGGATCCAGGGTCAGCTCCCCGGCGGTGAAGCCCTTGGCGGTGCTGCCCACGATGTCGCAGCGGATGGGCACGGTCTTGCTGTCCATCTCGCCCACGGTGACGGTGACGCTGTAGGCGCTGGCGTGATCCACGGAAATTTTGCTGCGCTGGATGTCGTCCTGGAAGTACACCTGGTACGACAGGGTCTGCTGCCCGGTCTCCTGAATGGTGCTGGTGTCCGCCACGATGCGGACCTTGCTCTTGTCCAGCTTGAACAGCTCGCTGCGGGGACCCTTGAGCACCAGGTCGATGGTGGTGTCATAGCCCGACAGCAGCATCAGATTCTTTTCGGCCAGGCTGGTGTCCTCGCCGGAAAACTCCACGGGGACGTTGTTGACCTTCATGGTCACCTCCACGGAAAGCCCCCGGTCTACATAGACCCACAGGGCGATGGCCACCAGGATGGAGATGACGATGCGGATGACCTTGCGGCTCTTGTCGGGATTCTGGTTGGTGTTAGTCTTGGTTTCCATTCTGCTCCCCCTTTCTATGGGCGTGCAGCAGCTCCCGCAGGGACAGGCGGGGCTTGTCCGGCTCCTCCTCCGGCTGGGGCATCAGCTCGTTGCGCAGCAGCTGCCGGAGCGTCTCCGGCATCAGGTGCCGCTTCAGCATGCCGCCGATGGCCACGGAGATGGAGCCTGTCTCCTCCGACACGATGACCACCACCGCGTCGGAGTTTTCGCTCATGCCAATGCCCGCCCGGTGGCGCATGCCCAGGTCCCGGCTGAGGTTCACATTCTTCGACAGCGGCAGCATGCACCCGGCGCCTAAGATCCGGCCCTGCCGGATGATAACGGCGCCGTCGTGCATGGGGGCTTTCACGAAGAAGATGTTCTTCAGCAGCTCGCTGGACACCGACGCGTCCAGAGTGGTGCCGCTGCGGACGATCTCGTCCAGCAGCAGCTTCCGCTCGAACACGATCAGCACCCCCGTGCGGGTCTTGGCCATGTCGGTGCAGGCCGCCACGGTCTGGTCGATGGCCCGCTCCAGCTCGGAGGACTGCTGCTCCGGCTGGAAAATGCGCAGCAGGCGGATGTTCCGGCTGCCCACCTTCTCCAGCAGCTGGCGGATCTCCGGCTGGAACAGGATGATCAGGGCCAGAACGCCCCACTCCACCATGTGGCTGAGGATATAGTTCACGCCCCGCAGATTCAGGGCCGCCGGGGACGACAGCCACAGGGCCACCAGAAAGATCGCCACGCCCTTGAGGATATTCTCCGCCCGGGTGCTGCGCACCAGACAGAGGATCTTATACACCAGATAGGCGATAATGGCCACGTCCAGCACGTCCATGGGCCGGATCAGCGACAGATACCGCCCGGCTCGCTCCAATACAGATACAATTGCTTCCATTTCAGGCGTCCCTTCCTTGCACATACCAATACGTATTTTACATTATATAAAATTTATTGGGAAAATGCAACAAAAACGTCTGTCAAAGCTCTACATTTTCACGAAGCACCTGGGACACGGCCCACACCAGGCGGTCCGCCTGGTCCGGCGTATTGAAAAAGGATGCGCTGAGCCGCAGGGTGCCGGTGTCCAGGGTCCCCGCCGTGCGATGGGCCAGGGGCGCGCAGTGAAGCCCCGCCCGCAGGGCGATGCCCCGCCGGGCCAGGGCCTCCCCCACCGCCTCGCAGTCCCGGCCCTCCGTCACGAAGGACACCACCCCGGTCTGGTTCCGGAAGTCCCCGTCCCGGAGCACCCGGACCCCCGGCAGACTCTCCAGGCCCCGGGCGGCCCGCAGGGCCACCTGCCGCTCCCGGGCGGCGATGCTCTCCACCCCCTGCCGCCGGACGAACCGGATCCCCTCCAGCAGTCCCGCGATGCCCGGCATGTTGTGGGTCCCGGGCTCCAGCCGGTCCGGCAGGTCCGGGGGCATATCCTGCAGGCGGGACATGCTGCCGGTGCCGCCGTAGAGCAGGGGCTTCCCCTCCGCCCCGCACAGCAGCAGTCCCGTGCCCTGGGGGCCGTACAGACCCTTGTGACCGGGCATGGCCACAAAGGCCGCCCCCCACCCGGCCAGGTCCACCGGCAGCACCCCCGCCGACTGGGAGGCGTCCACGATCAGGGGCGTATCCGTCTCCCGGCAGCATCGGGCGATGTCCTCCACCGGCAGCACCGCCCCAAACACGTTGGAAACGTGGGTGCAGATCACGGCCCGGGGCCGCTTCTGCCGGATGGCCCGGCAAAATTCCTCCGCCGCCAGGTCCGGCCGGAAGGGCGGCGTGTCGATCACCGTCACGGAAAGCCCCGGGATGGCGTGCAGGGGCCGGGTGACGGCGTTGTGCTCATATCCGGAGATCACCACCCGGTCCCCGGGACCCAGCAAAGACCGGATGGCCAGGTTCAGGCCATGGGTGGCGCTTCCGGTGATGACGACGTTTTCCGGCTGGGGGACCCCCAGCAGCTCCGCCGCCTCCTGGCGGCACAGATAGGCCGTCTCCTCGGCCAGGTGGGAGGCCGGATAGCTCCCCCGGCCCGGGGAACTCATGGTGTGTGCCGCCCGGGCCATGGCCCGGCCCACGGCGGCGGGTTTTTCCAGGGTGGTGGCCCCGGCGTCGAAATAGATCATTGCGCCGCCTCCCGATACCCCTCCTGCGTATGATGATAAACGGCCAGGGGCGTAATCCCCGCCGATTTCAGACAAGACAGCGCCTGCTCCAGCGTCCCGGGCCGCAGCCGCACCCCGTAGGCGCAGCCCCGGTCCGTCAGTCCCACAGGGGCGCGCATCAGCGCGCTCCGGATGCCGCAGCCGCCAAGGGAGCGCACCATGTGCTGAGCCTGTGTGATGGAGCGGGCCAGCAAAAGTTCATGGTCCATGCATATACCTCCTCACAGGGCAGTCTATGCCCGCCGCGCCCCGCAGGTGCATAAAAGCGCCCCGGCAGAACCGGGGCGCTTACGCTTCAGTTTTTCGTCACCGTGCCGTCGATGTGGACGGTGCACACCTGCCAGGGCAGGTCCCGGCCGCACTGCTCCAGGGCCCGCCGGGCGGCCATCTCCAGCCCGCCGCAGCAGGGCACCTCCATCCGCAGCACCGTCACGGAGCGGATGTTGTTGCTGCGGAGGATCTCCGCCAGCTTCTCGGTGTAGTCCACGCCGTCCAGCTTGGGGCAGCCGATGAGGCATACCCGGCCCGCCAGGAACCGGCTGTGGAAGTCGGCATAGGTGAAGGCCGTGCAGTCCGCCGCGATCAGCAGCTCCGCCCCCTCGAAATACGGGGCCCGGGTGGGGACCAGCTTGATCTGCACCGGCCAGTTGGTCAGCTGGCTCTCCGTCTCCCGGCCGGGTGCCGGGGCGGCGGGCTTTTTGTGGGCCAGCTGGCGGATGGCCGCGCCGGGGCAGCCGGTATGGGGCCGGTTCCTGGCGGCCTGAGCCGCCTTCACCGCCGCCTCGTCATAGGCGGGAGCCTCCCGCTCCTCAAAGGTAATGGCCCCGGTGGGACAGGCCGGCAGGCAGTCCCCCAGCCCGTCGCAGTAGTGCTCCCGCATGAGCTTAGCCTTGCCGTCCACCATGTCGATGGCGCCCTCGTGGCAGGCCCTGGCGCAGGCCCCGCAGCCGTTGCACTTGTCCTGGTCTATGTGAATGATCCTGCGAATCATGAAATGATTCCTCCTTATTTTATGGTACATCCGGCAGTATACGCCGGAATCCGGTATTTGTCTGTTGCAATTGCTACATTTTTCGGATTGGAAATATCTGACCGGGCAGGCGCTGCGGCGCGGGACACGTTTGGGAAATTATGCACGCCAATTGACGGCTTTTTCATCTTTTCCCGGCAAATTCCCGGTTTTTATTGACTTTATTTCTGCATACATGGTAAAATAACTTTTGTATGAAGTTTTTTGCGCCGTGTGCGAAAAAATCTTAACATTCACGCTATGTGTGTGAGAGAGGAATGAGGAACCCCCATGGTCATGTGTATCTTTTTGTTCCTGCTGTGGCTGATCCTGAACGGAAAAGTCACGCTGGAGATCTGCCTGTTCGGCGTGGTCATCACCGGGGCGGTCTACGCGTTCTGCGTGGCTGCCCTGGGCTGCCGGCCTCAGACGGAGCGGCGTTTTCTGAAGCGCCTGGGCGGCTATGTTGTCTACGGTGCGATCCTTGTGCGGGAGATCATCCGGGCCAACCTGGCTGTGATGCGGGTGATCTGGTCCCGGAAGCCGGACTATCACCCTGCCATCGTCCGGGTCCACGCGCCCCTGGAAAAGCCCGTCTCCCGGATGCTGCTGTCCAACTCCATCACCCTGACCCCCGGCACTGTGACGGTGCGCCAGGAAGGAGAGGACTACCTGGTGCTGTGCCTGAATAAGGCTCATGCCGCCGACATCCCGGATTGGAGTCTGACCCGGCTCCTGCGGAAAATGGAGGGCCCGGAATGGAACTGATCCAACAGTGCTATCACGATCTGTTCTGGGGCGCTCTGGTGCTTCTGGGTCTGGGCCTGCTGGCAGTGATGGTGTATATCATCCGGGCCCGGCTGACGGTGGACCGCATCATCGGCATCAACCTTACCGGCACGCTGGTGGCCATTATCATCGCCATCCTGGCCTATCTGCTGGGCGAGGACTACCTGGTGGACGTGGCCATCGTGTATGTGGTGCTGTCGTTTATCGCGGTGATGCTGCTGTGCCGCATTTACATCAACCTGTACCAGTACAAGCGGCAGGACGAGAGGGAGGACGAATCGCATGATCGGTGAATGGATCCGCTTCGGCCTGGCGGCTCTGTGCGTGCTGGCCGGGTGCTTCGCCCTGCTGACCGCCATGGTGGGCCTGTTCCGCTTCGACTTTTCCCTGAACCGGCTCCATGCCGCCTCCATAGCCGACACCCTGGGTCTTTCCCTGCTGGTGCTGGCGGTGATGCTGGCGGTGGGCCTGCGCCCGGTGCTGTGGAAGCTGCTGCTGATGGTGATCCTCCAGTGGTGCACCTCTCCCCTGTCTGGCCATATGCTGGCCCAGTTTGAGTACCGGGTGAACCAGAATCTGGAGCAGCATCTGGAGCTGCCCGCCGGAGGACAGGAGGACAGAGCATGAGCACGACCTTCCGCATTCTCCTGCTGGCGGGGCTGGTGATCTGCGCCGTGGCCACGGCGCTGGTGCGAAAGCCCATGCGGGCTGTTATCATCTATATGGCCTATTCCATTATCATGTCCGTGGTGTGGCTGCTGCTGGAATCCCCGGACCTGGCCATCACCGAGGCCGCCGTGGGCGCGGGGATCACGGGCATTCTGTTTTTCCTGACCTTGCGGCGTATCAACCTCATTGACAAGGACGCGGAGCATGAGGCCCGCAGAGAGGAGGACCACCATGACGACACCCTCTGAGCCCTCCCTGGTGCAGCTCTGGCTCCACGGCGGGCTGGACCTGTCCGAGCAGCTTCAGAAGGAAGCCCCCCAGCGCCCGGCGGAGGACGACGACCGCCGCCCCGCCCCCCGGCGGGATATGGGCCTGTTCAACCTGGGCGTCCACCGCTCCCTGCGGCTGTATAACGTTCTGGCGGGACTTCTGTGCGGGGTGCTGGCGGTCCTGATGCTGCTGACGGCGGCGGACCTGCCCCCCTACGGCTCCGACGCCGCCCCCACCGTCAACGAGGTGGCCCGGCGCTATGTGGAGCAGGGCACGGAGGAGACCGGCGCGGTGAACACCGTGGCGGGCATGATCCTGGACTACCGTGCCTTCGATACCCTGGGCGAATCCTTTGTGCTGTTCACCGCCATGTGCGCCGTGACCATCCTGCTCAACCGCTCCGGCAAAAAGCGCTGGCTCCGGCAGCCCGATGTGGTGGACTATGCCTCGGACCCCATTGTGGCCCCCATGTGCAGGTTCCTGATCCCGGTGATCCTGGTGTTTGGCATTTACATCCTGCTCAACGGTCACCTGTCCCCCGGCGGCGGCTTCTCCGGCGGCTCCATTCTGGCGGCCGGACTGATGCTGTTTGCCATGGTGTGGGGCGACAGTGCAGCCTCCGCCGTGCTGCGGCCCCGGCGGCTACAGACGGTGGTTCTGTGCTCCCTGGGCTTTTACTGCCTGGCCAAGAGCTACTCCTTCTATACCGGCGCCAACCACCTGCACTCCATCATCTCCCCCGGCACCCCCGGGCGCATCCTGTCCGCCGGACTGATCCTGCCGCTGAATGTGGCCGTGGGCTTCGTGGTGTGCTGCACCATGTATAGCTTCTATATGTATTTCAGAAGGGGGGAGCTGTGATGCTGAAGGCCCTCGCTTCCAACTATGAGCTGGTGGTGGCCATTCTGGTGTTCGTCATCGGCTTCTGTATGCTGCTGTTCGACCGGAATCTGCTGAAAAAGGTCATCGGCCTGGACATTATGGATTCCGGCGTGTTCCTGCTGCTGGCAGACCGCGGCTATATCACCGGCCGCACCGTTCCCATCATCGTGGACGGCGTCACCTCTATGGAGCACTACGTCAACCCCATCCCCGCGGGCCTGGTGCTGACGGGCATCGTGGTGTCCGTCAGTGTGTCGGCTGTGATGCTGTCCCTGACCGTCCGCATCTACCAGACCTACCGCACCCTGGACATGGACAAGCTGTATATGATGATGTCCCATAAAAAGCGGCAGAAGGAGGACGGCGAGCAATGAGCTTTGTGCAGAATTTCCCCTTCTTCTCCATCATTCTGTCCCTGGTGTGCGCCGTGGTGTCCTTTGCCGCCAACGCCCGCTGGGCCCGGCGGCTGAGCATTTTCCTGCTGTCTGCCAGCGTGGTGCTCCAGGGCTCTGTGCTGGTATACTGCGCGGTGCACCACGTCCGCTACTATTATATGATGGGCCACTACCCCGCCCCCTGGGGCAACGAGCTGACGGCGGGTATTCTGGAGCCCTTCCTGGCCATGCTGTTTGCCGGGGTCATGCTGCTGAGCGTGCTGGGCGGCATGGGCCGCATCCTGCAGGACGTTCCCGCCGACAAGCAGAAGCTCTATTGGGTCATGGTGGACCTGGCCCATGTGGCGCTGGTGGCCCTGTGCTACACCAACGATATCTTCACCGGCTATGTGTTCATCGAGGTGCTGACCATCGCCTCCTGCGCCCTGCTGTCGGTGCGCCGGGGCGGACGTGCCCTGATCGCCTCCGCCCGCTATATGATTTTCGCCCTGATGGGCTCCGGCCTGTTCCTGATCGGCGTCATCTTCACCTATTCCGTCACCGGCCACCTGCTGTTCCCCCAGCTGCACACCGCCATCGCGGACCTGTGGGCCTCCGGCGCGCACCGGTTCTCCGTGACCATGTCCCTGGGCCTGATGACGGCGGGCCTGGCTATCAAAAGCGGCCTGTTTCCCTTCCATTTGTGGATGCCCGATACCTATGGGCAGGCCACTCCCGCCTCCTCGGGCATTCTGTCCGGCGTGGTGTCCAAGGGGTATATCGTGTTTCTCATCAAGGTCATCTACCAGGTCATCGGCATTGACGTGTTCGCCGCCACCGGCATCCAGACGGTGCTGCTGCTGTTTGGCATCGGCGGCATGATCGCAGGCTCCGTCTCCGCCATTTTCGCCCGGCGGCTGACCACCATGATCGCCTTCTCCTCCGCCGCCCAGATCGGCTACATCTACATGGGCCTGGGCATGGGAACGGAGGCCGCCCTGGGGGCGGTGCTGTTCCAGATCGTGTCCCACGCCCTGACCAAGCCCATGCTGTTTCTGTCCGGTGCGGACCTGATGGCCGTCTCCGGCGGGCATCAGGACTTCAACAGCCTCCGGGGCGCCGCCCACCGGGACCCCGCTGCCGGCTGCGTATTCACCGTGGGAGCCCTGTCCATGGTGGGCATTCCCATCTTCGCGGGCTTCATCCCCAAGCTGTACTTTGCCGCCGCGGCCTTCCATATGGGCTGGCGGACCTGGGCGGTGCTGCTGGCGCTGGCCCTGTCCACCCTGCTGAACGTGCTGTATTTCCTGTATACCACGTTGCTTCTGTGGGTGCCGGAGGCCGGAGAAAAGCGGGACCGCCGCCTGAAATGGGCCGCCGTGCCGGGCCTGGTGTTCGCGGCCCTGAACATCGCTGTTGGCCTGCGGTCCTATGGGCTCATGGACCTGTTCCGCCAGGGCATGGACCTGTTCTGCCAGTGAAAGGGAGGAGACGAATATGTTATATCTGATCCTCCTGCTGCCGCTGGCGCTGGCAGCCCTGAGCCTGATCCGGAACGACCGGGCCCGCACGGTGATCCTATCCGTGGGCCAGGCCCTGCTGCTTGCGCTGCTGATTGCTGCCTGCACCCTGGGCGACACGGCCACACCGGTGTGGCACATGACCGCCGACCTGACGTTTTCCCTGCGGCTGGACGGCCTGGGCCGGTTCTTCTGTCTGCTGACCGCCGTGTGCTGGCTGCTGACCATCCCCTACGCTGCCGTCTACATGACCCACGAGGGGCACCATCCCCGTTTCTATGTGTTCCTGATGCTGACGGAGGCGGCGGTGCTGGGTGCCGCTCTGGCGGCAGACCTTGTGACTCTATACCTGTTTTATGAGCTAACCACCCTGCTGTCGTTCCCCCTGGTGCTGCACACCCAGCGTCCCAAGGCCCTGCTGGGCGCGGTAAAATACCTGTACTACTCCGTCTGCGGCGGCTTCATCGCCCTGTTCGGCGTGGTGCTGCTGGCCCAGCAATCCTCCCTGGCCTTCGTCCGTGGCGGATATTTCCAGACGCTCTCTCCTACCCTGCTGGCTGCGTCATTTCTGATGCTGCTGGGCTTCGGGGCCAAGGCGGGCCTGTACCCGCTGCACAACTGGCTGCCCTCGGCCCATCCCGTGGCCCCGGCTCCGGCCCATGCTCTGCTCTCCGGCATCATCGCCAAGGTGGGGGCCATCGCCGCCATCCGGGTTATTTACTTCACCGTGGGCGCGGAGGCCCTGCGGGGCACCTGGGTCCAGACCGTGTGCATCGCTCTGACCCTGGTGACCATTTTCATGGGCTCGTTTATGGGCTGCACGGAAAACGGCCTGAAAAAGCGTCTGGCCTATTCCAGCATTTCCCAGATCTCCTACGTGCTGCTGGGCGTATTCCTCATGACTCCGGTGGGTCTGCTGGGGGGGCTTTTGCAGCTGCTGTTCCACGCCCTGGCCAAGATCGGCGTGTTCCAGTCCGCCGGCTCCATCATTTTCCTGACGGGCACGGAAACCATCGACGGCTTCCCGGGTCTGGGCCGCCGGATCCCCGTCACCATGGGCTGCTTCGCCGCCCTGGCTCTGTCCCTGGTGGGCATCCCCCCCTTCGGCGGCTTCTTCAGCAAATGGTATCTGGCTCTGGGCGCCCTGGACGGCATGTCCGCCCCCCTGTGCTATATCATTCCGGCGGTGCTGCTGATCTCGGCGCTTTTGACGGCGGCCTATCTGTTTCCGCCGCTGTGTCGCGCCTTCTTTCCGGGGCAGGATTTCCCGGCCCGGAGCCGGGTCCGGGAGCCGCTGCTGCTGGTGCTGTCCCTGGCACTGTTCGCCGCAGCCAGCCTGATCCTGGGCCTGCTGTCCGGCATCACTGTCCCCGTGATGGAGCACATCACCGGGTCCATTCTGTAAGGAGGTACGCCATATGAATGGAATTCTTCTCCTTCTGCCGGTGTTCCTGCCGCTGGTGCTGGGCCTGCTGTCCTATTTCCTGCCCATCCGCAGCGAGAGCTGCCGCCGCCTGGTATACAGCCTCCTGATCCTGGGCACCACGGCCCTGGCCTGGGCGGCCATCCTCCTGTGCGATGACGGTGCCTTCACCCTGCTGCACTTTTCCCACCGGCTGACCATCGCCTTCCGCATGGACGGGGCCGCCCGTCTGTTTGCGGGGTTGTCTGCCACCCTCTGGCCCTTCACCATGCTCTATGGCTTTGACTACATGCGCCACGAAAAGCACCTGCACATGTTCTGGGCATTTTTCACGGCATCCTTCGGCGTGACCCTGGGCATCGCCTTCTCCGCCAATATGATGACCATGTACCTGTTCTATGAGCTGCTGACCCTGGCCACCCTGCCGCTGGTGATGCAGCCCATGACCAAGGCCGCCAAAAAGGCGGGCATCAAGTACCTGGTCTACTCCATCTCCGGCGCGGCCCTGGCGTTTATCGGCCTGGTGTTCCTGGCCATCCACGATGCGGTGGACTTCACCCTGGGCGGCCATCTGGCAGGCTATGACGGAGATCTGTCCATGCTGCTGGCGGTGTTTGCCCTGTCCTTTGTGGGCTTCGGGGTCAAGGCCGCCATCTGGCCGCTGCACGGCTGGCTCCCCTCGGCGGCGGTGGCCCCCACCCCCGTCACGGCCCTGCTCCACGCGGTGGCCGTGGTAAAGGCCGGCGCCTTCGCCTGCATCCGCCTGATCTATTACAGCTTCGGCACGGAGGTGCTGGCCGGTACCTGGGCCCAGCAGCTGGCGCTGCTGCTGCCCATCATCACCATCGTATACGGCTCCTGTATGTCCCTGAAGCAGCGGCATTTCAAGCTGCGGCTGGCCTATTCCACGGTGTCGAACCTGTCGTACATTCTGTTTGCCGCCGCCCTGATGACCACCCAGGCCCTGGCCGCCTCGTTCCTGCACCTGATCGTCCACTCGGTGGTGAAGATCATGGCCTTCTTCACCGCCGGTGCGGTGCTGCACTACGCCCACCGGGAGTACGTGCCCCAGCTGGAGGGCCTGGGCCGGTATATGCCGGTGACCTTCGCCTGCTTCACGGCGGCGGCCTGCGCCCTGACGGGCATCCCCCCCTTCAACGGCTTTGTCAGCAAGTGGTACATCGCCCGGGCGGCGGTGGATATCGGCGGTTGGCTGCCGCTGGTGGGCTTCGCAGCTCTGCTGGTGTCGGCCCTGCTGACGGCGGTCTACATGTTCCAGGTGGTGCTGAAGGCCTGGTTCCCCCGGACGGAGGCCCCGGCCATTCCGGAGGGCTCCGCCCATGAGGCGGGCTGGATGATGACCGTCCCCACCGCCATCCTGGCGGCAGCCTGCCTGCTGATGGGCCTGTTCCCCCAGTGGCTGCTGGACGTGATCGGAAAGGCGGTGGGCCTGTGATGCTGCTTCTTCTGATCCTGCTGCCCCTGGCGGGGGCCCTTCCCCTGCTGCTGACCCGCAGCGAAAGCGAATCCGGGCTGGGCCGCTGGTCCTGCGCCGTCACGGGGCTGACGCTTCTGGTGATGGTGCTGGCTGTATGCACCCGGTTCGGCGAATCCCTGGATATCCCCCTGTGCGGCATCCACTTCACCCTGGACGGCTTCCGGTGCATCTATGGGCTGGTGGTCAGCTTCATGTGGTTCGTGTCAGCCCTGCTGACGCCCCAGTATTTCCGGGGCCACCACCATCTGCGGCGCTACCACTTCTTCTTCCTGCTGTGCCTGAGCTTCACCATGGGCGTGTTCCTGTCGGCGGACCTGTACACCACCTTCCTGTTCTTCGAGCTGATGAGCCTCAGTTCCTATGCCTGGGTGGTGCAGGAGGAGTCCCCCGACGCCCTGGACGCGGGAAAGACCTATCTGACCATTGCGGTGCTGGGCGGCCTTGTGACCCTGATGGGCCTGTTCCTGCTGTACCGCCTTACCGGCACCCTGGTCATTGCCGACCTGCCCGGCCTCTGCGCCGGGGTGGCGGACCGCTCCCAGCTGTGGGCGGCGGCGCTGTGCATCTTCTTCGGCTTCGCGGCCAAGGCGGGCGTGTTCCCGCTGCACATCTGGCTGCCCAAGGCCCACCCGGTGGCCCCGGCCCCGGCCAGCGCCCTGCTGTCCGGCGTCCTCACCAAGGCAGGCATCTTCGGCGCCCTGATCATCACGGCGGACCTTCTCCCCGGCGAGCACCGGTGGGGCGTCCTGCTGCTGGCGCTGGGCGCGGTGACCATGGTGCTGGGCGCGGCCATCGCCGTGTTCTCCAACAACCTCAAGTATATCCTGGCCTGCTCCTCCCTGTCCCAGATCGGGTTCATCCTGGTGGGCACGGCGGCCCTGTCCCTACTGGGGCAGCACAACGCCCTGGCCGCCCACGGCACGGTGCTGTATATGATGAACCACTCCCTGGTGAAGCTGACCCTGTTTCTGCTGGCCGGCGTGGTGTACTGCAACACCCATGCCCTGGACCTGAACCAGATCCGGGGCTTCGGCCGGGGCAAGCCCCTGCTGCATATCCTGTTTCTGTGCGGGGCCTGCTCCCTGGCGGGTATCCCGGGCTTCCTGGGGTATATCAGCAAGACCCTGGTCCACGAATCCCTGGTGGAGCTGGCCGCCGAAAGCGGCAGTCTGGGCGTCACGGCGGTGGAATGGCTGTTCCTGTTCTCCGGCGGCCTGACGGCGGCGTATCTGACGAAAATCTACGCGGCGCTGTTCTGGCAGAAGCCCGCCGCCTCCACCGGCAGGACCTGGGGCACCCCCGCCACCACGGCGGCGCTGATCCTGGCGGCCCTGCCGCTGCCGGTGCTGGGACTGCTACCCCATGTGCTGGCGGAGCCGGTGGCCGCCCTGGCCCTGCCCTTTGTGGGCGGGCACCCCTTCGGCCACGCCGTCCATTATCTGGCCTGGGAAAATCTCAAGGGCGTGGCCATCTCCCTGACCATCGGCATGGCGGTGTACTTCCTGTTCATCCGCCTGGTGCTTATGGACCGCCGGGAGGGCCAGGTGGTGTACCTGGAGCGCTGGCCCCGCTGGCTGAGCCTGGAGGACCGGGTATACCGCCCGGCTATCCGGGGGCTGTACCGGCTGCTGAACGTGGTGCTGCGGGCCGTGTGCGACGCGCTGGACTTCCTGGTGCTGCTGGCCCGGCGGACCTTCCTGCGGGACTCCCGTCCCCGCCGCCGGAAATCCCCCCGCAGCGCCGTGCTCCACGCCATGACCCACGGCGGACAGCGCACGGAGCAGGAGGCCGCCGACCGGCTGGGCACCATCCTGGACACCATCCGCCGGATGGAGGGCAGCCTGTCCTATGCCCTGCTGATGGCCTGCCTGGGATTGTGCATCGTTCTGGTGTGCATTCTGCTGTACGTTTTCTGATTGCAAAAGAGCTGCCGCAGCCTCGCGGCAGCTCTTTTGTTTGCGCAGGAAACAGTTGTATTTGCCCGGTTGGTGTGATATACTGCTATATTGATATGATAGCATTCCGGGGGCGTGTACCCCCGTGAGAAATGAGGGATTGTATATGAAAATCGTAGTGTTGGCCGGCGGCCTCAGCACCGAGCGGCAGGTATCTCTGACCAGCGGCACCGGCGTGTGCCGCGCCCTGCGGGAGCGGGGCCACCAGGCCATCCTGGTGGATATGTTCCTGGGGCTGGAGGATTACAACGGCAGCCTGTCGGATATCTTCGACGCGCCGGACGGCCTGTGCGGCGACAACCGGGTCCACTCCACCGAGCCGGACCTGGAGGCCGTGCGCCGCAGTCGCCGGGATCAGGGCCCTTCCATGCTGGGCAAGGACGTTCTGACGGTGTGCGCCATGGCAGACCTGGTGTTCCTGGCCCTGCACGGCGCCTGCGGCGAGGACGGACGGATTCAGGCCACCCTGGACCTGCTGGGCGTGCCCTATACCGGCAGCGGCTATCTGGGCAGCGGCATGGCCATGGACAAGTCCGTCACCAAGCGCATCATGGACGCCGCCGGGGTGCCCACCGCCCCCTGGCACGACGTGCGCTATACCCGGGAGGACATTCCCCGTCTGGCTCAGGAGCTGCCGGTGCCCTGCGCCGTGAAGATCATCAACGGCGGCAGCTCCATCGGCGTGGAGCTGCCGGACACCCGGGAGGAGCTGGCCCAGACCCTGGAGCGGATGCTGGCCTACGGAAACCACGTCATCGTGGAGAAGAAGATCAAGGGCCGGGAGATCCAGGTGGCCGTTCTGGGCGACACCTATCTCCCCGCCGTGGAGATCATCCCCCGGGGGGCCTATTTCGACTATTTCTGCAAGTATCAGAAGGACGGTGCCCAGGAGATCTGCCCCGCCCCCATCACCCAGGAGCAGTGGCGCACCGTGGGCGAGCTGGCCCTGCGCCTGCACCGGGCCCTGGACCTGGGCGTCTATTCCCGGGCGGACTTCATCCTGGATGAGGAGGGGAGCTTCTGGTGCCTGGAGATCAACACCCTCCCGGGCATGACCCCCACCAGCCTGGTGCCCCAGGAGGCGGCCCAGGTGGGCCTGAGCTACGGCGACCTGTGCCAGCGCATTGTGGACGAGTCCCTGGCCCTGCGCAAGGGAGGCCGGGCATGAGGCCCCTGCCGGCGGCGGACATCTGCCGTGCCGTAGGCGGGACCTTCCTTCAGACCGGCGGCGACACCGTCACCGGCGTCACCAGCGACAGCCGCCAGATCGCCTCCGGAGACCTATTCATTCCCCTGGTGGGCGCGCGGTTCGACGGGCATGACTACATCGACACGGCCCTGTCCTCCGGAGCGGTCGGCTGCCTGTGCAGCCGGCAGCCGGAGACCCTGCTGCCCGGCAAGTTTTATATTCAGGTCCAGAATACCACGCTGGCTCTGGGCGCTCTGGCAGCCTGGTACCGGGGGCTGTATGACATCCCCGTGGTACAGGTCACCGGCTCCGCCGGAAAGACCACCACCAAGGAGATGATCGCCTCGGTGCTGTCCCGGCATTTCCGGACCCTGAAAACCCAGGCCAATCTCAACAATCACATCGGCACGCCCCAGACCCTGCTGCGGCTGGATCCCTGCCATCAGGCGGCGGTGATCGAAACGGGCATGGACCACTTCGGCCAGATCCGCTATATGGGCAGCTTAGTGCAGCCCACCATCGCCGTGATCACCAACGTCGGCGACGCCCACATTGAAAACCTGGGCGGCACCCGTCAGGGGACCCTGCGGGCCAAGTGCGAGATTTTCGACCACCTGCGCCCCGGCGGCCTGGCAGTGCTGTGCGGCGACGATGAACTGCTCAACGGCCTGGACCTGCCCTTTGAGACCCTCCGCTGCGGCAGGAGCGAACACTGCAATGTCCGGGTCACGGACATCGTCCGCCGGGGCATCGACGGCCTGGACTGCACCGTCACCACCCCCCGCCGCAGCTACCGGCTGTCCATCCCCTCCCCCGGGGACTACATGATCTACTCCGCCTCCATGGCCGTGGCCATCGGCGAATATCTGGGCCTGTCGGAGCAGGAGATCGTCGAGGGCGTGGCCGGGTATGTGTCCACCGGCTCCCGTATGCGGCGCATCCGCCTGCCGGAGGACCGGCTCATCATCGACGACTGCTACAACGCCAATCCCCAGGCCATGGAAGCGGCGCTGGAGATTCTGGCGGACACCGCCTGCCGCCGCCGGGTGGCGGTGCTGGGCGACATGGGGGAGCTGGGCCCCATCAGCCGGGACGCCCACCTGCAGGTGGGCCGCACCACCGCCCGGCTGGGGCTGGACGCGGTGATCGCCATCGGCCCCAAGGCCGCCGCCATCGCCCAGACTGCCGGTCCCCGGGCGCAGCATTTCGCCGCCATTGAGGAGGCCCTTCCGGCCCTGCGCCGGGAATTCACCCCCGGCACCGCCGTGCTGGTGAAGGCGTCCCACGCCATGGAATTCGGCAAAATTGTCAGTGAATTGGAAAAAATGTAACGAATCGACCATATGATAGATATCAGCGTAACCGACCTGGTCAAGTCCTTTGACCTGGAAAAGAAAATACTGGACGGTGTGTCCTTCCAGATCGACACCGGTGAGCGGGTGGGCCTGCTGGGCAAAAACGGCGCGGGGAAATCCACGCTGTTCAACATCCTCACCGGGGAGCTGGACTATGACTCCGGCCAGGTGCTCATTGCACCGGGCCGCCGGGTGGGCCTGATCTCCCAGATCCCGGTGTATCCCGCGGGATACACCGTGGAGGACGTTCTGCGCTCCGCCTTTCAGCGCACCACCGCCCTGAAGGAGGAGATGGACCGCCTGACCCGGCAGATGGAGCAGGGGGACAGCGATCCCCAGACCCTGCGGCGCTACGGCGAGCTTACCGCCCGGTTCGAGGGCCTGGGCGGCTATGACACCGACACCGCCGTCAACAAGGTCTCCAACGGCCTGTCCATCGACGGCGATATGCGGCAGCGGCTGTTTGACCAGCTGTCCGGCGGGGAGAAAACCCGGGTGAACCTGGGCCGCCTGATCCTGGAGGACACGGACATTCTCCTGCTGGACGAGCCCACCAACCACCTGGACCTGCAGGCCACCGAGTGGCTGGAGGACTATATCCGCTCCTTCCGGGGCACCGTGGTCACCATCTCCCACGACCGCTATTTCCTGGACCGCACCGTCACCCGCATCATTGAAATTCTGGACGGCAAGGCAGAGTTTTATAGCGGCAACTACAGCTTCTATGCCATTGAAAAGGAGCGCCGCTATCAGGAGCGCATGAAGCAGTATCTGAAGGAGCAGGCCAAGATCCAACAGCTGGAGAAGGCGGCGGAGCAGATGCACCTGTGGGCCTTTATGGGCAACGACGCCCTGCACAAGCGGGCCTTTTCCATGGAAAAGCGCATCCAGCGCATGCGCACCGTGTCCAAGCCCACCCGGGCCAAGAAGATGGACGCCCGCTTCGCCAGCCGGGAGTTCCGGGGCGACGAGGTACTGCAATTGAAGGGCATATCCAAGGCCTTCGGTGACCGCACCCTGTTTTCCGACGTGTACCTGCGGGTGGAGGGCGGCGAGCGCATTGCCTTTCTGGGAGAAAACGGCGCAGGGAAAACCACCCTGCTGAACATGATCACCGGGGACGAGCCCGTGGACAGCGGCATCATCCGCATGGGGCCCGCCATCCGGGCGGCCTATCTGCCCCAGATCATCCACTTTGAGCACCCGGAGCGCTCCTTGCTTGACACCATGCTCTATGAAAAGAAGGGCATGACGCCCCAGACCGCCCGCAACCGCCTGGCGGCCTATCAGTTCCAGGGGGAGGACGTGTTCAAAAGCGTGTCGGTCCTCTCCGGCGGCGAGCTCAGCCGCCTGCGGCTGTGCATGCTCATGGACGAGGAGATCAACTTCCTGATCCTGGACGAGCCCACCAACCACCTGGATATCGCCTCCCGAGAGTGGATCGAGGAGGCGGTGGAGGCCTTCGACGGCACCCTGCTGTTCGTGTCCCATGACCGGTATTTCATCAACCGCTTCGCCACCCGGGTCTGGGAGCTGGCGGAGGGTACCATCAACGACTATCCCATGGGCTTTGCCCAGTACCGGGCCGTCAAGGCAGAGGAGAAAAAGCCCGCCCCCGCCCCGGTCCAGAAGAAAAAGCAGGACACCCGGCCCCCTCGGGCCGGACGGGAAAAGCAGGCCGCCCGCCGCCAGCTGACCATCTGCGAAACCGGCATCTCCAGGCTGGAGGAGCGCTGCCGCCAGCTGGACGCCGAAATGGAACAGAATGCCTGCGACGTGGAAAAGCTCCAGGAGCTGTATCGGGAAAAGCAGAATGTGGAGGCTCAGCTGGAGCAAGAGATGGCCCGCTGGGAGGAGCTGTCTCTGCAATTGGAGGAATAATCAGGAGGACCATTATGCGTGATATTTTGTGTATGTACTACTCCCGCACCGGCGCCACCCGCCAGGCCATGACGGAGATCGCCCAGGCCCTGGATGCGGAGCTGGTGGAGCTTACCGACGGTGTGGACCGCCAGGGCGCCCGGGGCTATCTCCGCTCCGGCATGGACGCCATGCGCCGGGCCACCCTGCCGCTGGCCCCCTATGAAACGGAGCGCCCCCTGTCCGAATACCGGCTGGTGATCCTGGGCACCCCCGTGTGGGCGGGCCGCTGCGCCTCCCCGGTCCGGGCGCTGCTGAAGCGCCGGGGGCTGGAGCTGGAAAGGGTAGCCTATGTGCTGACCCGGAAAAGCTCCCGGAAGTATGAGGAGATTTATGAGCAGATGGACCAGTACACCGCCCGGCCCCACCTGCTGGAGGTATCCCTGCGGCCGGGAGCCGTGGGATATGAGTTCTGGCGGGACAAGCTGGTGGGCGAGGTGCGCCGCTATCTGGACGCCCAGTAAGGAGTCCGTATGCTGGAGAAATTACAAGCCATCGCCCGGCGGCTGGACCAGGTGGAGCGGCAGCTGTCGGACCCGGCGGTGTACGCCGACCGGGAGTTCCTGACCCTCCTGAGCCGGGAGCAGAAGGAGCTGACCCCCATCGTGGCCGCCTTCCGGGCCTGGCAGCAGGCGGAGACGGACTGCGCCGGGGCCCAGGAGCTGCTGTCGGACCCGGAAATGCGGGAGCTGGCCCAGGAGGAGCTGCACCGGGCACGCCAGGAGCGGGACCGCCTGTCGGAGGAGCTCAAGCGCCTGCTGCTGCCCCGGGACCCCAACGACGACCGGAACGTCATCCTGGAGGTCCGGGCCGGCATCGGCGGCGAGGAGGGGGCCCTGTTTGCGGCGGACCTGCTGCGGATGTACGCCCTGTATGCCGAGCGCCGGGGCTGGAACATGGAACTGGTGTATGAAAACACCACGGAGCTGGGCGGCGTCAAGGAGGCCAGCGCCACCATCGAGGGACAGGGGGCCTGGTCCCGCCTGAAATTCGAGGCCGGGACCCACCGGGTCCAGCGGGTGCCGGAAACCGAGTCCTCCGGCCGCATCCAGACCTCCGCCGCCACCGTGGCCGTGATGCCTGAGGCGGAGGAGGTGGAGTTCACCATCGACCCCAAGGACCTGCAGATCGACACCTTCCGCTCCTCCGGCGCAGGCGGGCAGCACGTCAACAAGACCGAGTCTGCCATCCGCATCACCCACCTGCCCACCGGCACGGTGGTGGAGTGCCAGGACGAGCGCAGCCAGTATAAAAACAAGGACCGGGCCATGAAAATCCTGCGCTCCAAGCTCTACGAGGCCCAGCAGGAGAAGCAGAACGCCGCCATTGCCGCCCAGCGGAAAAGCCAGGTAGGCACCGGCGACCGGTCCGGCAAAATCCGCACCTATAATTTCCCACAGAACCGGGTCACCGATCACCGGCTCACCGGTGATGCGAAAAATTTCAATATTGCCGCCATCATCAACGGCGACCTGGACCCCCTCATTGACGCGCTGACCCTGGCCAACCAGGCCCAGCGGCTTCAGGAGGGGACCGAGAAAGGAGAATGAATCATGGAAGCTCCCATCAAAACCCGTTATGACAAGGCCGGTCCCCAGGTGGCCGAGGCCCTGCGCCGCCGCCGGTTTGAGGCCCACTATGTCTCCACCGCCCAGGAGGCCCTGGAACTGGCCCTGACCCTGATCCCCAAGGACCGCACCGTTTCCTGGGGCGGCACCGCCACCGACGCCCAGATCGGCCTGATGGACCGCCTGCACCAGGGGGACTATCAGCTCATCGACCGGGACACCGGCAAGACCCCCGAAGAAAAGCAGGCCCTGATGCGCCAGGCCCTGACCTGCGGCACCTTCATCATGAGCAGCAACGCCATCTCCGCCGACGGCCAGCTGGTGAACATCGACGGCAACGCCAACCGGGTGGCCGCCCTGTGCTTTGGGCCGGAAAGCGTCCTGGTCATCGCCGGGATGAACAAGGTCATGGGCGATCTGGACAGTGCCATCGCCCGGGCCCGCCAGGTGGCGGCTCCCGCCAACGCCCAGCGCTTCGACATCAAGACTCCCTGCGCCGTTACCGGAAGCTGCGGCGACTGCACCAGCCCCGACTGCATCTGCTGCCAGATGGTCATCACCCGGGCCTGTCGCCCTGCCGGCCGCATCAAGGTCATTCTGGTGGGCGAGGATCTGGGCTTTTAAGGCAAAAGAGGGATCCACTTGAACACCATTGTTTTTCACCCGGAATCGGACCCGGCCGCCATACAGGAGGCCGCGGCCATTCTGCGCCGGGGGGGCCTGGTAGGCATCCCCACGGAGACGGTATACGGCCTGGGGGCCGACGCCCTGAACGAGGAGGCCGTGGTCCGGATCTTCCTGGCCAAGGGACGGCCCCAGGACAATCCCCTGATCATTCATGTGCCCGACGCCTCCTGGCTGGAGCAATACTGCCGGGACGTGCCGCCGGAGGCCTATCGCCTGGCGGAGCGGTTCTGGCCGGGGCCTCTGACCATGATCCTGCCCCGGCGGGATATCGTTCCCCTGCAAACCACCGGGGGGCTGGAGACCGTGGGCGTCCGCTGCCCGGACCACCCGGTGACCCTGGCCATCATCCGGGCCGCCGGGGTGCCCATTGCCGCCCCCAGCGGCAACACCTCCGGCCGCCCCAGTCCCACCACCGCCGCCCACATGATCGAGGACATGGACGGCAAGATCGACGGCATCGTGGACGGCGGCCCCTGCACCGTGGGGGTGGAGTCCACCATCATCGACCTGACGGTGACGCCGCCCCGGCTGCTGCGCCCCGGCGGTCTGCCTCTGGAGGCCCTGGAGGAAGTGCTGGGGGAGGTATCCGTGGACAAGGCCGTCACCGGCCTGCTGGCCGCCGGAGAGCATCCCCGGGCCCCGGGGATGAAATACCGGCACTATGCCCCCCACGCGCCGGTCACCGTGGTCACCGGCGCGCCGGACCGCAGCGCCCGCCGCATCCTGGGCCTGCTGTCGGACCAGGCGGGGGTCATCTGCTTCGATGAGTATGCCCCGCTGTATGCCGGGCACATCATCCATCGTCTGGGCCCGGCGGCGGACAAATCCGCCCAGGCCCGGCACGTATTCGACGCCCTGCGCACCTTCGACGGCACGGACGTCACGGAAATTTTCGCCCAGTGCCCCGATGACAGGGGCCTGGGTCTGGCGGTGGCCAACCGCCTGAAAAAGGCGGCAGGCTTCCACCTGGTGGACGCCGACCGGCCCATTCTCATCGGCCTCACCGGCGGCACCGGCGCGGGAAAAACCAGCGCCCTGGCGGCCCTGGAGGACCTGGGCGGCACGGTGCTGGACTGCGACGCCGTGTATCACGAGATGCTCCGCACGGACCCCGCCCTGCGGGGGGCCATCGAAGGGGTCTTCGGCCCGGTGTTTGGCCCCGCCGGGACCCTGGACCGGCAGAAGCTGGGGAACATCGTGTTCTCCGACCCCGCCGCCCTGGGGCGGCTCAACGCCATCGTGTACGAATACCTGCCGCCGGAGCTGATGCGCCGGGCGGCGGGACAGTCCCTGGTGGGGCTGGACGCCATCAACCTGGTGGAAAGCGGCCTGGACCGGCTGTGCGCCTGCACCGTGGCGGTGCTGGCCCCGGCGGAGGACCGGGTCCGCCGCATCATGGCCCGGGACGGCATCAGCCGGGACTATGCCCGGCTGCGGATATCCGCCCAGCCGTCCGACGGCTTTTACCGGGAGCACTGCTCCCATATCCTGGAAAACACCTGCGCCGGTCCGGCGCAGTTCCGGGATCAGGCACGGATTTTCTTCCGGAAAATGCTCCGGGAAATCGAACATATTTGAGGAGGAATCAGAACCATGACAGACGAAATGAAGGCCAAGCGCGAAAAGCTCTTCTCCAGCCCCAAAAACGGCTATGACCTGGTGGACCAGGCGGCCCTGGAGGCCATGGAGACCTATTGCGAAAGCTACAAGCAGTATCTGGACAACGGCAAGACCGAGCGGGAATGCGCCGCCTATACCGTGGAGCTGGCCCAGGCCCAGGGCTACGTCCCCTATCAGCGGGGCATGAGCCTGAAGCCCGGCGACAAGGTGTACCGCGTGAACCGGGGCAAGAGCGTGATGTTGGCCAAGATCGGCCGCCAGGACCTGTCCCACGGCGCGCAGATCGTGGCCTGCCACATTGACTCCCCCCGTCTGGACTTCAAGCCCCATCCCCTGTATGAGGACAGCGACTTTGCCTATGGCAAGACTCACTATTACGGCGGCATCCGCAAGTATCAGTGGGTGGCCATCCCCCTGGAGCTGCGGGGCGTGGTGGTCCTGCGGGACGGCACCGTGGTGAAGGTGGTCCTGGGCCAGGGCAGCGAGCCCAAGTTCGTCATCACCGACCTGCTGCCCCACCTGGGCGCGGAGCAGGGCAAGAAGCCCCTTAACGAGGCCATTCCCGGCGAAAATCTGAACATTCTCATGGGCAGCCGCCCCCTGGGCCAGGAGGGCGACAGCGACCGCGTGAAGCTGCGGGTCATGGACCTGCTCCACGAGAAGTACGGCATCTGCGAGGATGACTTCACCTCCGCCGAGCTGGAGGTGGTCCCCGCCTTCAACGCCACGGACCTGGGCCTGGACCGCAGTCTCATCGGCGCATACGGCCACGACGACCGGGTGTGCGGCTACGCCGCCCTGAAGGGCCTGTTCGACATCGACGTTCCCGAAAAGACTGCCGTGTGCATGCTGGCCGACAAGGAAGAGGTTGGCTCCATGGGCGTCACCGGTATGCAGTCCGCCTTCTTCGACACCTTCATGGAGGACCTGTGCCAGAGCCAGGGCGTCAGCCTGCGGGTGTGCTATGAGAGCTCCTTCTGCCTGTCCTCCGACGTCACCGCCGCCTATGACCCCAACTTTGCCGAGGTGTATGAGAAGCGCAACGAGTCCCGGGTGAACTATGGTCTGGGCATCTGCAAGTATACCGGCGCCCGGGGCAAGAGCGGCTCCTCCGACGCCGACGCCGAAACCGTGGCCTATGTCCGCCGCGTGCTGGACAACGCCGGTGTGGTGTGGCAGATCGGCGAGATGGGCAAGATCGACGCCGGCGGCGGCGGCACCGTGGCCCAGTACATGGCCAACCGCAACATCACCACCATCGACGCCGGTGTGCCGGTTCTGAGCATGCACTCCCCCTTTGAAACCGTGGGCAAGCTGGATTGCTACATGAACTATCTGGGCTGCATGGCCGTCTATAACGCGTAAAACGCCCCATAAAAAACTGCGCTGCCTCACGGCAGCGCAGTTTTTGAGTACTAAAAAAGCCTCGCAGAGTTTGCCGCCCGCAGGCGGCAAAGCAAATGAGATCATTTTCGGCCAGGGCGTGTACCTGACCGAAAATACTTCTCAGGCTGCAAGTGTGGAATTGGTTCGCCATCAGCGAACCAATTATGCGCGCAGCAGGCTGCAAGCCTTTTGTCCTAAAAGGGCTTTGCCCTTTTGGGACAGTCTCTTACAGAATCAGCAGCAGGCCGATGGCGATGAGGACCTCCTCGTCCGCCTTCTGATAGAACAGGAAAAACAGGATCAGAAGCAGCAGCAGATCCCCGGCGTCCATGTCCCCCAGGTGCAGCTTCGCCAGCAGGCGGTTCAGAAACTGCCGCTCCGGGGCAGGTACCGGAGGCGGTGCCGGTTCCGGCCCGGGCGGAGGAGGCCCCGGCCTGGGCGGGGGCGGCTGGGGACGGGGCGGAGACGGCGGGGCCGTCTCCTGCTGGGGCACCCGGTCATATACCCCGTTGTCGTTGCGGATATAGCGGTTATACATGGCTACCCCTCCCAATCCGCCAGCAGCTTTTTCCCCACATGGATCAGCCGCGCCAGCCGGGCCGCCCGCTCGATCTTCCCTTGCTTTTCTTCCTTCAGGAACGGGCGCAGGGCCTGGAGCAGCTGCAAAGCGGCGCTGTTCTCCGTACCCAGCTCACCGGCCAGGGGCAGCAGCTTCCCCAGGAGCTTCGGGTCCAGTCCGCCCAGGGCCGCTCCCAGGTCAGGCCCCGGCGGCGGGGCAGGGGGCGGCGGGGCCGCCTTCTGCTCCCCCATGGCTCCGGACAGCTGCTGGGCCATCTGCATGACCTGGGCCATGCTGTTGGGATCGGACAGCAGCGCGTTCAGTTTTTCCTCCAGCTCCGACACTGCCGCCCCTCCTCCCTATTTTTGCAGGCTTTCGCCGATCCGCTGCACCAGGGCCGCCCCCTGGGGTGTGCTCATGATGCCCTGAAGCATCCCGCTGATGGCGGAGGCGTCCCCTGCCGCCGCCTGGCGGACGGCCTGCTGCAGGGTGCGGCCCCCGTCGCTGCCGGACAGCAGCCCCAGCAGCATCTGGCCGTCCCGGGACCCCATCACCGCCTGCAGGGCCGCCGGGTCCCGCTTCAGCCGCTCCATCATTTCCTTCTGATCCATAGAAAAACCTCCATCCGTTGCTGCATAGCCCAATATATGTGTCCCTTCCGGAAAACGTGCCTGTCCCGACCATGACTAAAAATTTCAAAAAAGGGGGTTGACAGGGAGGGAGGGGTGTGGTATTATACTTCTTGCCGATATCCGCCGGTGTGGTGGAATGGTAGACACAGGAGACTTAAAATCTCCCGGTAGCAATACCGTACCGGTTCGAGTCCGGTCACCGGCACCAACCGGACCCAATTCAATATCGCGGAGTAGAGCAGTTGGTAGCTCGTCGGGCTCATAACCCGGAGGTCGGAGGTTCAAGTCCTCCCTCCGCAACCACCAAAACAGCCGTTTTCTTATCGAAAACGGCTGTTTTTTTCGGGCCCATGGCAAAATTCCGCCGTTATGGGCGGATATGCGTTGTCATTTGCCTGCGGATAAGTTATAATCATGCCATGGGACACGAAACGGGACGCGCTACGGGAGGACGCCTCCTATCTGGTACAGACCAGCGCCATAGATTCCCTGTCCGCATTTCCGGGAGACGATACGCTGGCGGCGGCCATGCGGCTGTCCGCCTCGCGGCACCCGTTGGTGCAGGGGTATGCCTATATCTGCGTGGGAACGACAGGGCGTTTGTTGGGCGATGAAGAGCGCGCAGGCCTGCGAAACCGGCTGTCTGCCATACGGGAAACCGATACATTCGCGAAAATTTGCCTGCTTGAAAGCCTGATCCATCTGGGAGATGAAACGCCGGCGGCCGGGTTGATCCGTATGTTCGGCCGGTGCAATTACCGGAACCAATGTGCCATCCTGAACAGCCTGTCGGACGTGTATCCGGAAATCAGCCGTTCATCACAAGGGAGAATCCGGCGATTCTGCCAGGAGCTTGCAGACCGGGATATGTGTGCGGCTGTCCAGGAGGCGTATGACCGGCTGATTCGTATCAGCAGGCATCGCCTTTAAGCATCACTTTGATCAGGATGGGATAAATTGACAATGTATCATATATGGACGTTAGATAATTGGGAAAAGAACATGGATTTAACAAGAGAAGGCCATAGAAGCGGGCTGAGACTGCGGTTTGATAAAGGCACAGACGACGAGGTGCGGAGGGCCTGTAAGGAGTTCGCCGTATTTTTGAGGAAAGAATATTTCTTTCCGTTAAGAGTTACCGTTTACGTAAAAAATGCTGTTCGCCTCACTGCCATGGATGGAGAAAAAGTGACCGGTACCTTCTGGAGCATAGAGGATGATTATACAGTCGAGCCGTATATACGCATTGCCGCCGGCGACTATGACGACCTGTGCCGGAAATGGGGAAGGGACAACGCTCTGGCGGCGATACTAAACACCATAGCACATGAATTGACACATTATTTTCAATGGATCAATTCCCTGCAGCTGACTCCGATCGGAGAGGAAAGACAGGCCGCCAGATATGCGGGGTATATTCTGGATGAATATGCGGAGACAAGGGAGCATCCATAAGGCGTGGCGTTTCCCCTGCGGAGTCCGTTGACTTTGCGCATGACATGCACTATAATTCCAGCTGCAACGAGGAGAGCACGATGGATACAGATATGACTTTTCTCATGGATTCCCAGGCGAAGCCGCAGATCGCGGAGGAGCCCGCAAAAATTTCCCGCGAGCAAATGCTGGCGGAATTTGCTTCCGACTATAAGAGGATGGCAGAATGATCTGGATATCAGCAGAGGATGTCATTCTCATTCACAGCCGTGCCATACAAGGCAGCAGCAGGTGCGCATACTGCAGACGGCTGTTTTTCTGACTTTATTTTCTCCGACAAGCTGAACGGCTGTGCCCCTTCGGGCACAGCCGTTTTTGCGCAAACACGATATTGATGCTTTTCTCCAGCTTTCACGCCGTCAGTCCAGGACGTATACGGTGCAGTCCCGCCGGCCCCAGTCGCATGCCTCGGAATAGGTCCTGAACCAGAGGTCGATCTTGTTGCCCTTGATGGCCGTGCCGCAGTCGGCGGCGGTGGCCATGCCGTAGTGCCAGGAGCCCTTCACCGTCTGGACGTACATCCGGGTGCCGTAGGGGAACACGGACGTATCCACCGCGATGTTGCCCACCGCCGTGGGACGGCCGGAGGCCGTGCGGGTGCCAATGGAGTACGCAGTGGCGCTGCACACCAGGGTCCGGGAGAAGGTCATGGTGTCGCCGGAGGCGAACAGCAGATAGCCGGAGCCGTCGCCGTTGCTGTGCACGGACACCAGCCGGTCGGACCGCTCCACCGAGGACACCCGGGTGCCGTATTCCACGATCTCCTCCACGGCGCCGTCGGTAACGGTGTCCGTCAACTCCGTGGACACCACGCGGCCCATGCGATAGGTATCGGTGTAGGTGTTGGTGATGGTGCCGGGCACACCCTGCTGCATCACCCGCTCGGTGCCCTTGGCCAGGGAGTGGTTCACCACCCGGCGGCTGCTGTAGCCCACGGACAGCTGCACCGTCCGCTGGCGGGTCATCTCCGCCCGGAAATAGATGGATGGCTGATCCCCCGTCAGGTCGATGAACACCATCTCGTCCTCGACGGGCTCCATATGCAGCCGGTGGAGCAGATGGTCCACCGTTTCGCTGCGGGTCTGCACGGTGCGGGTCTCCTCCTCACCGGTCACGGTGACGTTGTGACCATGCTGCAGCAGCAGCTGGGCCTCCTTGGCGTTGTAGTCCACCCGGGTCTCCAGAATGCCGAAGCTCATGCTCCGGCTGGGACGGCCGGAGATGATCTCCGTTCCGCCGTCTGCGGTAAGCACCACATACACCCGCCGCGGCTGCACCGCGTCGGCCATACTGCTCACCGTCACCATGCCCAGCACGGTCACCGCCACCATGACCAGCAGCAGCACCCGGCGCATCCGCCAGTGCTCCCGCACGGCCACGGCGGAAATGGCCCGCCGGACTCTGTCTTTCATGTCTTTCATATGCCCTCCCAAGAGGTAGATTTCCGGCATGTGTACCGGTTTGTAACTTTTGTTACTTTTTCAAAATATGGTAGGAGTATAGCACTTATACCCACTTTTGTCAAGTTTTATGCCATTTCCCGGATTTCGTTCACCACAAAGCCGCCACTTTTGCTCCATATGACACACCCGGGTCAGCTGTCAATTGGGAAATTCGGTTACAAAAAGTTACGAATAGAAACAAAATCGAACCGTTGAAAATGGCAGACAAATGTGGTATGCTGAAAGAACTTGTATCATAAAGGAGAACCGCCATGCGTCCTGCATTTATCCCCGTGGGGCAGATCGTCAACGCCCACGGCATCCGGGGGGAGGTCAAGGTGAACCCCCACGGCTTTGACCCGGAGTTTCTCACGGAATTTGACACCATTTATATAGACGGCCAGCCCGTCCGGGTCCGCAGCGCCCGGGTCCACAAGTCCACGGTGCTGATGGCCCTGCCCGGGGTGGATGACATGGACGCCGCCCTGGCCCTGAAGGGCAAAACCGTGTCCATCCGCCGCACCGATGCCCACCTGCCCCAGGGGCAGTATTTCGACCAGGAGCTGGTGGGCCTGCGGGTCATCGACTGCGCCACCGGCGGCGAGATCGGTGTCATCGACCGGGTCCTGATCTACCCCGCCCACCGGATCTATCAGGTCAAGGGCCAGCGGGAGTATCTCATCCCCGCCGTTCCCGGCGTGTTCATCGAGAGCACGGACCCCGATGCCGGTGAAATGCGGGTGCACCTGATGAAAGGATTGGCCACCGATGAAAATTGACATCATGACCCTGTTCCCCGACGCCATCGACGCCATGATGGGCCAGTCCATCATGGGCCGGGCCCAGGAGCGGGGCTATATCCGGATCACCGCCCACCAGATCCGGGATTACACCACCAATAAGCAGATGCAGGTGGACGACTACCCCTATGGCGGAGGCCGGGGAGCCGTTATGCAGGCGGACCCCCTGTACCGCTGCTGGGACCACATCTGCCAGGAGGCGGGCCAGCGGGTCCACACCATCTATCTCTCCCCCTGCGGCCGGGTATTCAACCAGGAGGTAGCCAAGGAGCTGAAGGCCCGGTATGACCGCCTGATCCTGGTCTGCGGCCACTACGAGGGGGTGGACCAGCGCTTTCTGGACGAGTGCGTGGACGAGGAGATCTCCATGGGAGACTTCGTGCTCACCGGCGGCGAGATTCCCGCCATGGCCGTGGCAGACTGCCTGTGCCGCATGGTGCCGGGCGTTCTGCCGGAGGAAAGCTGCTACACCGACGAGAGCCACTGGAACGGCCTGCTGGAATATCCCCAGTATTCCCGCCCGGAGGTGTGGCATGGCCGGGCCGTGCCCCCGGTGCTGCTGTCCGGCCACCACGGCAACGTGGACGACTGGCGGAAAAAGGAGAGCTACAAGCGCACCATGGTCCGCCGCCCGGATATGTTCGCCCGGTTTGACGAAACCCAGCTGACCACCAAGCACGACCGCAAGGTCCTGCAGCAGGCCAAGGACGAGCTTCACCAGGAGCAGGAGAACCAGGCATAACGTGCTTGAAAGCCCCGCCGCTTTGTGGTATCCTTGTGCTGTATTTTTTGTATAAAGGAGACGATTCCGTGACCAAGCTGCGGGACAAGCGGCTGTTTCTGCTGGATATGGACGGCACCCTCTACATCGGCGACCGCCTGTTTGACGGCGTGCCGGAGTTTCTGCGCCATGTGCGCTCCATGGGCGGCCGTTACCTGTTTCTCACCAACAACTCCTCCCGGGGCGTGGAGGGGTACATCGAAAAGCTCCGCCGCCTGGGCATCGAGTCCGCCCTCGGCGACTATCTCACCTCCGTGGACGCCACCATCCGGTATCTGAAGGCGGCCCTGCCCGGGAAAACCTGCTATGTATTCGGGACGGACTCCTTCCTGTCCCAGCTGGACCGGGCCGGGATCCCCGTCACCCGGGACCGGGAGCAGGCGGAGGTGCTGCTGTGCGGCTTCGACACGGAGCTGACCTTTCAGAAGCTGGAGGACGCCTGCATCCTGCTGAACCGGGGCGTCCCCTTTGTGGCCACCAATCCCGACTGGGTGTGCCCCACCTGGTATGGCTCCGTGCCCGACTGCGGCAGCGTCTGCCGCATGCTCACCACCGCCACCGGCCGGGAGCCGGTGGTCATCGGCAAGCCCCGGCCGGAGATGGCCCTGCTGGCCATGGAGCGCACGGGCTTTTCCCCGGAGCAGACGGTGCTGCTGGGGGACCGGCTGTACACCGACGTGGCCTGCGGCGTCAACGCCGGCATCGACACTGTGTTCGTCCTGTCCGGCGAGGGCACCATGGCGGACATCGACACCTACCGGATCCATCCCACCTGGGTGTATCCCGATATCGGTACTCTGTACCGTGAACTGGAGGAAACCGTATGAAACTCAACTACAAGCGGACTATTTTCGTTGGCTTTGCCTTCTTCCTGATCTGCTCGTTCTGGCAGGCCTATGACAACACCATTCCCCTGATCCTGACCAACAAGTTCGGCATGAGCCAGGCCTGGTCCGGCGTCATCATGGCTCTGGACAATGTGCTGGCCCTGTTCATGCTGCCCCTGTTCGGCGCCATCTCCGACAAGCACCACAGCAAGTGGGGCCGCCGGACCCCCTTCATCGTGGTGGGCACGCTGGTGGCCGCCGTGATGCTCATTGCCCTGTCCTTCGTGGACAACGCCCAGCTGAAGCACCTGTCCGACGTCTCCGCCATCGACGATCCCGCCGCCCTGGAGCAGATTTATGACCGCCAGGCCGACGAGACCCTGCTGACCCCCGGCGGCGACAAGTTCGTCCTGAGCCAGAAGTTCACCCAGGAGGAATTCTGCCAGATCCGCAGCCAGGTGGAGCAGAACGGCAGCACCGTCACCAACCCCGACTATACCAACTATGTGGTCCCCGCCCGCCAGGCCTGCGCCTGGGACGCCACCGCCAAAAGTCCGGTAACTCTGGTGTTCTTCATCGTACTGCTGCTGATCGTGCTGGTGTCCATGGCCGTGTTCCGGTCCCCGGCGGTGGCCCTGATGCCGGACGTGACCCTGAAGCCCCTGCGCTCCAAGGCCAACGCCGTCATCAACCTGATGGGCTCCGCCGGCGGCATTCTGGTGCTGGCCCTGGGCATGGTGTTCGCCACCTCCGCCGTCCGCAACTCCCTGATGAGCTACACCGGCTATTTCGCCGTCATCGCCGCCATCATGCTGGTGGCCCTGGTGATCTTCATGCTCACCGTCCGGGAGAAGGAGTGGGCCTATGAGATGCAGCAGCAGGCCGTGGCCCTGGGCATTGAGGAGGAAACTCAGGAGCAGGAGGAGACCGAAGGCGGCCGCAAGCTGTCCGTGGACGAGGTAAGGTCCCTGATTCTCCTTCTTCTGTCCATCGTCCTGTGGTTCTTCGGCTACAACGCCGTCACCTCCAAGTATTCCGTATATGCCAGCAACATCCTGCACAAGGACTATAACCTGACCCTGATCATCGCCCAGGCGGCGGCCATCGTCTCCTATCTGCCGGTGGGCTTCATCGCCTCCAAGGCAGGCCGGAAAAAGACCATCCTGGCCGGTGTGGTCATGCTGACCACCGCCTTCACCGTGGCCGCCTTCCTCAACGCCGAAAGCCCCACCATGCTCATGAACGCCATGTTCGCCCTGGCCGGTATCGCCTGGGCCACCATCAACGTCAACTCCTTCCCCATGGTGGTGGAGATGTGCTCCGGCGGCGACGTGGGCAAATACACCGGGTTTTACTACACCGCCTCCATGGCCGCCCAGGTGGCCACGCCTATGCTGTCCGGCCTGCTGATGGACCGCTTCGGCATGCACGTGCTGTTCCCCTACGCCGCCGTGTTCACGGCTCTGGCCTTCGTCACCATGCTGTTCGTCCGCCACGGCGACAGCAAGCCCGAGGCCAAGCGGGGCCTGGAGGCCCTGGACGAGATGGAGGACTGATGCCGGATGGTTGCTGTTATCATTCTGCTGGTGCTGCTGATCCTGGGGGAGCTGTTCACCCTGATGCTCCAGTGCCGCCGGGGCCACAGCGCCTGGGGCCTGCTGCGGCTGTTCCGCTACGCTCACCGGGGCTATCACGATAAGCCCCGGATTCCCGAAAACTCCATGGCCGCCTTCCGCCGGGCCATCGAAAACGGCTTCGGCGCGGAGTTGGACGTTCACCTGATGAAGGACGGCCGCCTGGCCGTGATCCACGACGCCAGCCTGAAGCGCACCGCCGGGGCCGACATGCTGGTGGAGGACCTGACAGCGGAGGAGCTGAAAACCTACCGCCTGGAGGGCACCGATGAGCAGATCCCCCTGCTGGAGGAGGTGCTGGAGCTGTTTCAGGATCGCACGCCCCTGATCATCGAGCTGAAGGCCGAGCGGGGCAACCATGCCGCCCTGGCCGAGGCCACCTGCCGCATGCTGGACCGCTATCGGGTCCACTACTGCATTGAGTCCTTTGATCCCCGCTGCCTGATCTGGCTGAAGAAAAACCGCCCGGAGATCGTCCGGGGCCAGCTGTCCGAGCAGTTCCTGCGCCACGGGGAGACCGCCGGTCACGGCAAGGCCACCATGTGGCTGCTGGGAAATCTGTTCTCCAATATTGCCGCCAAGCCCGACTTCATCGCCTACCGGTTCTCCGACCGGGACAACCTGTGTCTGCGCTGGTGCCGGAAATTCTACCATGTCCAGGAGATCAACTGGACCATCCGAACGAAAGAAGAGATGGAAGCCGCCGAGGCCCAGGGGAACCTGGTGATCTTCGAGTGCTTCGATCCGAAGGGATAACGATATGAGAGTCATCACCGGAACCGCCCGGGGCCGCCGCCTGAAGGAGCCCCAGGGCATGGACATCCGTCCCACCACCGACAAGGTCAAGGAGAGCATGTTCTCCATCCTGCAATTCGACATCGAGGGCCGCCGGGTACTGGACCTGTTCGGCGGCACCGGCCAGCTGGGCATCGAAGCCCTGAGCCGGGGCGCGTCGGAGGTGGTTTTTGTGGACAAAAGCGCCGCCGCCCTGAAGCTGATCCGGGAGAACCTGGAGCTGTGCGGACTTTCGGACCGGGCCCGGGTCCGGAACGGCGACTCCCTGGCCTATCTGCGCAGCGGCGAGAAGTTCGACCTGGTGTTCCTGGACCCCCCCTATGACACCGGCCTGCTGGAGCAGGCCCTGCAGGATATCGCAGGGTTTGACATTTGCCGCGAGCATGGTATAATAATGGCGGAAAGTCCGGCAGACGCCGTTTTGCCCCCCTTGGCGGCCCCTTACCGCCTTTATCGGGAGTACCGCTACGGCCGGATCAAGCTGACTGTCTACCACCGCCAGGGAAACGAGGAATAACCCCATGAAAATTGCGATCTATCCCGGCAGCTTCGACCCCATCACCCTGGGGCATATGGATATCATCCGTCGGGCGGCCCAGTGCTTTGACCAGGTGTATGTCTGCGTGCTGGTCAACTGCGACAAAAAGCCCATGTTCTCCGCCGACGAGCGGGTGGACATGATCCGCCGCTCCGTGGCGGACCTGCCCAATGTGATGGCGGAGCACTACAGCGGCCTGCTGGCCGCCTATGCCCGGGAAAAGGGGGCCTGCGTCCTGGTGAAGGGCCTGCGCAACGCCACGGATTTCGACCAGGAGTATCAGATGGCCAGCATCAACCGGGGCATCTGCCCGGGGCTGGAAACGGTTTTCCTTCCGGCCAGTCCCGCCTATCAGCATTTCAGCAGCACCATGGTCCGGGAAATGATCCGCTACGGACAGCCTATGGAACAATATGTGCCGGCCCCGGTGGCCGAGCAGTGGAAAGGACGGTCATAAATGGAAGACAAAAATGTGCAGAAGCTTCTGGACATGCTGTTCGGCATGATCGACGAGGCCAAGGGCGCCACCTTCAGCTCCGAAAAGTGCGTCATCAATCGCGATGAGGCGCTGGACCTGCTGGACGAGATCCGCAACAAGCTGCCCGGCGAGCTCACCAAGGCTCAGGAGCTGATGAAGTCCAAGGAGCAGTATGTGGACAAGGCCAATCACGAGGTCCGCCGCATGCTGGACCAGGCCCAGGATGAGGCCAAGCGCCTTCGGGAGCAGGCCCAGGCCGAGGCCAAGCGCATGCTGGAAAAGGCCCAGGAGGACGCCAAGACCATCGTCTCCGAAAGCGAGACCATCCAGCGGGCCCAGCGCCGCAGCAGCGAGATCATCCGCCAGGCCGAGGACCGCAGCCGCCAGCTGTACCAGGTGGCCAACACCTACACCGAGGACGCCCTGCGCCGGACGGAGGAAGCCATCCAGGCCGCCCTGGACGAGGTGCGGGAGTCCCGCGTCCGCTATCGCAGCGCCTCCGCCGAACAGATGCAGGCCTGCCAGGAGAAGCTCAAGGCCGACCCCGTCAAGCCCTCCTCCGAGGAGTGACAAATTTCCCTGTTCATTTTTGTGCTTTTCGCTGAAATTTACTGGTTATTCTGCCAAAAGCCCGCATGCTGGTGTCTTGTCAGCCTCCGGGATGCGGGTTTTTGGCGGCAAAATAGAACAGCCGTTTGAAAAAGTGCAGGAAATCCCTGGAAAAACCCATAATTCCGGGATTTTGAGCGAAAAAGCGGGTTAAAATACCCCTTGAAAAATTTTATATAGCGTTATATAATAAAGACACATATCTGATGGTGTCTTTTTTTTGATTTCGATGTGGGACAAAATGGTGGCAAAACCCATGATTGTGTGGCGATGACCCACGGTTTTCCCACAAAACAGCGCCGAGGGGAGGGGAAGCAGGCATGAACGGTCAATATGCGCACAACATTGACGCCAAGGGCCGTCTGTTTATCCCCACCAAGCTCCGGGACGAGCTGGGCGGCACCCTCCACGTCACCATTGGCCAGGATCACTGCCTGTCCGTCTACTCCGACGAGGGCTGGGCCCGATTCAACGAAAGTCTGAAGGGCAAGAGCTTCACCGAGATCAAGCGCCTGCGGATGATGTACGCCTATATGACCGACTGTGTCCCCGATGCCCAGGGCCGCATTCTCCTGCCCGCCAAGCTGCGGCAGTATGCCAACCTGGAAAAAGAGGTGGTCATCATCGGCATCTTCGACCGGGCCGAGATCTGGAACGCCGCTCTTTGGCAAAAAATGGAGGACGAGGCCTTCAGCTCCGGTGAGCTGGAGAAGGCGATGGAAGAAATGGGGATGTGAGCCATGGCATTTGACAGAAATGAAGCCGCCGATGTGGCCTTCGGCCACCGCCCCGTTCTGCTGGACGAGTGCATGGAGGGCCTGGTCATCCGCCCCGGCGGCATATACCTGGACGGCACTCTGGGCCGGGCGGGCCACTCCTGGGAGATCGTCCGCCGCCTGAACGCCGGCGGCCGCCTGATCGGCCTGGACCGGGACGAAACCGCCCTGGAGGCCGCCCGTCAGCGGCTGGCCCCCTACGCCGATCGTGTCACCCTGGTCCACAGCAACTTCAGCCGGGTGGCGGAGGTGCTGGATGAGCTGGGGATTCCGGCGGTGGACGGCATGCTCTTTGACCTGGGGGTGTCCTCCCCGCAGCTGGACGACGCCCAGCGGGGCTTCTCCTATATGCACGACGCCCCCCTGGACATGCGCATGGACCGCACCGCCGGCCTTACCGCCCGCACCGTGGTCAACGAATGGTCCTATGAGGAGCTGCGGCGGATCCTGTATGAATACGGCGAGGAGCGCTACGCCCCCGCCATTGCCCGGCGCATTGTCGCCGCCCGGGAGGAAGCTCCCATCGAAACCACCGGCCAGCTGGTGGACCTGATCAAAAGCGCCATGCCGCCCCAGGCCCTGCGGGAAAAGCAGCACCCGGCCAAGCGGAGCTTCCAGGCCCTGCGCATCGCCGTCAACGGCGAGCTGGAGGAGCTCACCGCCATGCTGCGGGGCGCGGCCAGCCGTCTGGCCCCCGGCGGACGCCTGGCGGTGATCACCTTCCACTCGCTGGAGGACCGCATCGTCAAAAAAACCATGCAGGAGCTGGCCACCGGCTGCACCTGTCCCCCCAATTTTCCGGTCTGCGTCTGCGGCAAAAAGCCCACGGTGCGCCTGGTAAACCGCAAGCCCATCGTCTGCGGCCCCGCAGAGCTGACCTATAACCCCCGCGCCCGCAGCGCCAAGCTGCGTGTGGCGGAAAAGCTGTAAATTTTCCTGTTTTTGGAAACGATTTCAACATACGAAAGGAGCTGCCCGACCATGGCGGAGAATACGAGAAGGATGAACAACGAGCCGGTTTTCGGCAGCCTTGCCTATGATCTGAATACCCTGAACTGGGGCGAGTTCGACGGCAATGCCGTCCGCCAACCCCAGGAACAGCCCCAGGAGCCTCTGCGCCGTCCGGAGCGCCGGGAGCGTCCCCGGCAGGAGCCCCGCCGCCGTCCGGCAGCCCGTCCCCGGGAGCATGCCTCCCCGGTTATGCTGGCCGGTGTGGCCGTGCTGCTGATGATGGTCGTGGTGCTGATGATGGGCTATATCCGCCTGATGCAGGCCAGCCACGACGTCACCGTCAAGCAGGCCCAGCTGCAGCAGGCCCAGGAGGACAACGTGGCCCTGGGCGTGGCATACGAAAAGGCCTTTGACCAGTCCGCCGTCAAGGCGGCGGCCCAGGCCGCGGGCATGACCAAGCCCACCACCGACCAGATTGAGTACATCGAGCTGGGCGGGGCGGACATGGCCGAGATCTGTCGTCCCGAGTCCACGGGACCCCTGGCCCAGGCCTGGAACTGGGTAAAGAACGGCGTGGACGCAGTGGTGGAATATTTCCGCTGAGCGCCGCCATATAGTTAAGACGCGCAAGGAGTGAGAAGGAATACTTCTTGCTCCTTGCCTTGGTATTCCGGCGAAAGGAGCAGCCCATGTTCAGACCCAGAAAGAGAAAACCCAGCGAAAAAAAGCAGCGTTCACCGGAATTTTATGCCCGGCAGGCCACCCGCACCGTCCGCAGCCGCACCTTCTGGCTGATGCTGGTCATGGGCATCCTGCTGTTCGTGATCCTGTTTTTCCAGCTGTACCACCTCCAGATCACCCGGCACCAGGAGATGCAGACCCGGGCCCTGGACCAGCAGACCCGCCAGACGGTGGTCTCCGCCTTCCGCGGCACCATCTACGACCGCAACGGCAGCCAGCTGGCGGTGTCCGTGTCCACGGAGACGGTGTTCCTGTCCCCCAAGGACCTGAAGGAGCAGCTGGACGCCGAGGAGGAGCGCCTGGCGGAGATCCGTCAGAAGAATGCCTCCCTGGCGGAGGGGGAAACGCCCCTGTCCGAGGAATCCCAGGTCCACTGGACCTATGATTCCCTGGCTGCCAGTCTCTCCGGGATTCTGGGCGTGTCCCAGGACACCATCCGCTCCTGCATGGACCGCACGGACTCCCAGTATGAGGTCCTGGCCAAGAAGGTGGACGAGGACGTGGCGGACCAGATCCGCCAGCTCATCAACGACACCGATGTCCACGGCGTTTACATGGTGGCCGACGCCAAGCGGGTGTACCCCTACGGCTCCCTGGCCTCCCACGTTCTGGGCTTTGTGGGCACCGACAACACCGGCCTGTATGGCCTGGAATCCCGCTACGACAAGTACCTCCAGGGCCAGACCGGCCTGGTGGTCACCGCCAAGGACGAGCGGGGCAATCCCCTGCCCTATGAGTATGAGCAGTATTTCGCCGCCGAAAACGGCCAGGACCTGGTCCTGACCCTGGACGCCAACGTCCAGTATTATCTGGAGAAATATGTAGGTGAAATGGCCGATAAATACGGCGCGGAATACGGCGCCACCGGCATCGTCATGGACGTGAAAACCGGCGGCATCCTGGGCATGGTGTCCTATCCCACCTACGATGTCAACGACGCCTTCACCGTTCAGAACGACCTGTTCAAGAAGAACCTCACCGACACCTCCGACCAGCTGCTCAAGCAGTGGCGCAACAAGGCCCTGAACGATACCTACGAGCCCGGCTCCACCTTCAAGATTCTCACCATGTCCGCCGCCATGGAGGAGGGGCTCATCAATATGAACACCACCTACACCTGCACCGGCGGCATCCACGTGTCCGACGCCACCATCCACTGCACCGGCACCCACGGCACCCAGACTCTGAAGGAGGCGGCGGCCCACTCCTGCAACCCCGCCTTCATCACCTTCGGCCTGCAATTGGGCAACGAGAAGTTCTATGAATACATGAACGACTTCGGCCTGATGAACGGCACCGGCGTGGACCTGGACGGCGAGGCCACCGGCGTTTTCGCCAGCCCCGAGAACTTCACCCAGCTGGACCTGGCCTGCTACGCCTTCGGCCAGAACTTCAACGTCACGCCTCTGGCCCTGATCGCGGCCCAGGCCGCCTGCGTCAACGGCGGCTATCTGCACACCCCCTATCTGGTGGAGCAGATCGTGGACAGCGACGGCAACATCACCTATCAGCACGACAACACCCCCGTGCGCCAGGTGGTCAGCGAGGAAACCAGCGCCCACGTCCGGGAATGCCTGGAATACGTGGTGTCCGACGGCACCGGCCGCAACGGCCAGGTGAAGGGCTACCGCGTGGGCGGCAAAACCGGCACCGCCGACAAGGGCCAAACCGGCGACCTGGTGGTCTCCTTTGTCAGCTTCGCCCCGGCGGACGATCCCCAGGTCATCATCCTGGTGACCATGGACACCCCCAGCCGCAGCGCCGGCACCTCCGTGTCCGGCGGCAGCATGGTGGCCCCCGTCAACAGCAAGATCATGGCGGATATCCTGCCCTATCTGGGCATTGAGCCCAGCTACAGCGCCGAGGAGCTGCTGGGCGCGGATACCACCGTTCCCTATGTCATCGGCAGCTCCGTGGCCGACGCCAAGAGCCGCATGGAATCCCGGGGCTTCACCTGCAAGGTGGTGGGCGCCGGCGACACCATCACGGACCAGACCCCCGCAGGCGGCGCAGTGATCCCCGGCAAGTCCACCGTCATCCTCTACGCCGGGGCCGAAAAGCCCAACACCATGTACACCGTTCCCCAGCTGGTGGGCAAGACGGCGGCGGAGGCCAACGTGGCCGCCACCAACGCCGGGCTCCTGGTGCGGTTCAGCGGCGCCACGCAGACCACCTCCGGCAACATCCGGGTCCTCAGCCAGAGCCTGGAGGCCGGGCAGCAGGTGCCTGCCGGTACGGTGATCACCGTGCAGCTGGGCGACGCCAACATGACAGACTGACGCGGAAAGGAGCGCCCTTTTGTGAATCTGTGGGACCTGCTGACCGGCGTGCCCATCCGGTACGCCTCGGCGGACCTGCCCCGGGACGTCACCGGCGCAGGCTATGATTCACACACGATACGGCCCGGCCAGGTGTTCGTGGCCATCCACGGAGCCAACGCCGACGGCCACGATTACACGGCCCAGGCCCGGCAGCGGGGCGCGGCATGCGCCGTGTCCGCCCACCCGGTGGAGGGGCTGCCCTATGTCCTTGTTCCGGACCCCCGCAGGGCCCTGGCCCTTATGGCGGGAAATTTCTTCCGCCACCCGGACCGGGAGCTGTCCCTGATCGGCGTCACCGGCACCAACGGCAAAACCTCCGTGGCCTGGCTGACGGCGGGGCTGCTTCAGGCCCTGGGCATCCCTACGGGCCTGATGGGCACCAACGGCTGCCGCATAGGCGACGCGGTCCTGCCCAGCCGCCGCACCACCCCGGAGTCCTGGGAGGTGCAGAGCCTGCTGCGGCAGATGGCCGATTCCGGCTGCACCCACGCCGTGATGGAGGTCTCCTCCCACGCATTGGCACTTGACCGGGTCCACGGCTTGGCGTATACTATAGCCGCTTTCACCAATCTCAGCCGGGACCACCTGGACTTTCACGGCGCCATGGAGGACTACGCCGCCGCCAAGGCGGCCCTGTTCCGCCAGTGCCGCGCCGCCGCGGTAAACCGCGACGATCCCTGGACGGAGCGCATTCTCCGGGACTGCGCCTGTCCCGTATATGACTACGGGCTTCACGGAGGCCGCCTGCTGGCAGAGGACATGGACCTCTCCCCTACCGGCGTCCGGTTCACCGCCCGGGAGGGCGAAGTCTCCTGTCCCGTGTCCGTGTCCATCCCCGGACTTTTCACCGTGTACAACGCCCTGGCAGCGCTGTCCATGGCCCGCCTGTCCGGCATTTCCCTGCCGGACGCCGCCGGTGCTCTGGCCAAGGTGCCCGCCGTTCCCGGCCGCATGGAGCCGGTATCGGCCCCGGGGCTGGGCTGCCGCATCTTCATCGACTTTGCCCACACGCCGGAGGCCCTGGCCAAGGCCCTGGAGGCCCTCCGGCCTATGACCCCGGGCCGCATCATCGCGGTGTTCGGCTGCGGCGGCTGCCGGGATAAGGGCAAGCGCCCCCTGATGGGGGCCGCCGCCGGGCAATACGCCGACCTGACGGTGCTCACCTCCGATAACCCCCGCACCGAGGACCCCCTGGCCATCATCCGGGACATTCTCCCGGGGCTCAGCGGCCCCCATCTGGTGATCCCGGACCGCCGGGAGGCCATTTTCCGGGCTCTGGACCTGGCCCGCCCCGGCGACACGGTGATCCTCTGCGGCAAGGGCCACGAGATCACCCAGGAGACAGGCGGCCACCGGCTGCCTATGGATGAAAGACAGATCATTGCAGAATATATAAACGGAAGCTGACCCGCGTCCCCTGCGGGACGGGAAGGAGAGAACATGATGGAAATCATTCTGGCAGGCGTTGTGAGCCTGGTCATCACCCTGGCAGCAGGCAAGCTGCTGATCCCCGCACTGATCCGGCTGAAGGCCGGGCAGAGCATCAAAGAGGTGGGCCCCACCTGGCACAAGGGCAAGCAGGGCACCCCCACCATGGGCGGCCTGATGTTCATCATCGGCATCGGCATTGCCATCCTGATCCTAGGCTGGAAGGGCATGCTGGAGGGGAACTTCACCCACCTGTATGTCTATGTGTTCGCCCTGGTGTTCGGCGTCATCGGCTATATCGACGACTATCAGAAGGTGAAGCACCACCAGAACACCGGCCTCACCGCTCCCCAGAAGTTCCTGCTGCAGCTGGCGGCTGCCGTGGCCTTCCTGTGCCTGATGCGCTACGAGGGCATGCTGAGTCCCAACCTGTATATTCCCTTCTTCAACACCCATCTGGTGCTGCCGTGGGTGGTGTATATGATCTTCGCCGCCTTCGTCATCATCGGCACCGTCAACGCCGTGAACATCACCGACGGCGTGGACGGCCTGTCCTCCAGCGTCACGGTGCCTGTGGCCGTGTTCTTCGCGGTGCTGGGCGGCCTGTGGCAGGGCTTCGGCCAGCTGGGCGTGTTCGCCGGCGCTCTGGTGGGCGGTCTGCTGGGCTTCCTGTTCTATAACCACTACCCTGCCAAGGTGTTCATGGGCGACACCGGCTCCCTGTTTCTGGGCGGCGCGGTGGCGGCCCTGGCCTTTGCCTATGACATGCCCCTGATCCTGCTGCTGGTGGGCTTCGTCTATCTGTGCGAGACCCTGTCCGACATCATCCAGGTGACCTATTTCAAGCTGACCCACGGCAAGCGTATCTTCAAAATGGCCCCCCTCCACCACCACTTCGAAATGTGCGGCTGGAAGGAGACCAAGGTGGTGGCGGTGTTCGCCGCCGTCAGCACCATTTTCTGCGTCCTGGCCTATCTGGGCGTCATGGACCGCTTCGGCGCATAACCTGAAACCTGCCGGAAAGGAGGGAACCGTATGGCCCGCACCAAGAGTAAAAAACGCCTGGTAGGCACCTGGAGCACCCAGCAGCGCCGGGAGGCCATGGAGCAGTCCAGGGAAGCGGCCCGGGGCCCTGTGGACCTGCCGTTTCTGCTGCTGACCCTGCTGCTGACGGCTATGGGCATGGTCATGGTGCTGTCCGCCAGCTTCCCCTCCGCCTACTATGAAAACAACGGCAACGGCGCGTACTACTTCGTCCGCCAGGGCATTTTCGCCGTGCTGGGCCTGGCCGCCATGTTCGGCCTCAGCAAAATGAACTATCAGCGCCTGCGGGGCGTGGGCCGTCTGCTGCTGTGGGGCTCCATCCTGCTGCTGGTGCTGGTCATCGTCCCCGGCAACCCCATCGCCATCACGGAAAACAACGCCACTCGCTGGCTGGGCATCCGGGGCACCTTCCTGCGGTTCCAGCCCTCGGAGCTGGCCAAAATGGCCGTGGTCATCTATTTCTCCGCCACCATTTCCAAAAAACGCGAAAAAATGCAGACCTGGAGCCAGGGCATCTGGCCCTATGTGCTGATTCTGGGCGTCATCGCCCTTCTGATGATGCGGGAGCCCCACCTGTCCGGCACCATCCTCATCGTCTGCACGGGCATCGTGCTGATGATCGTGGGCGGCATCAAGGGCTGGCTGATCCCCCTGGGCATCGGCGGCGTGGGCCTGGTGGGCACCCTGTATGTGATCCTGGTGCAAAAGGGCATCCTGCACTACGGGGAAAACCGCATCAACACCTGGCGGGACCCCTTCAACGCCGAGTGGTACCGGGGCGACGGCTGGCAGATTGCCCAGTGCCTCATTGCCATCGGCTCCGGCGGCCTGCTGGGCGTGGGCCTGGGCAAGGGCCGCCAGAAGTTCCTGTACCTGCCCGAGGAGCACAACGACTGTATCTTCGCCGTGATCTGCGAGGAGCTGGGCCTAGTGGGAGCCTGCGTCATCATGCTGGTGTTCGCCCTGCTGATCCTCCGGGGCTTCTGGATTGCCCTCCACGCCCGGGACCGGTTCGGCGCCCTGCTGGTGGTGGGCTTCATGACCCTCACCGGGCTCCAGACCTTTCTGAACATCGCCGTGGTCACGGGCCTGGTGCCCGCCACCGGCATTTCCCTGCCCTTCTTCAGCTATGGCGGCACGGCTCTGCTGTGCCAGCTGGCGGAAATGGGCATTGTACTCAGCGTCTCGCGGCAGATGCCTGCCCCGGAAAACGGATAGGAGGCCCTCTCATGAATGTGATTTTTACCTGCGGCGGCACGGCGGGCCATGTGAACCCCGCCCTGGCCCTGGCAGGCTATATGCAGAAGCAGGATCCCCAGGTGCAGGTGCTGTTTGTGGGCACTCCCGACGGCATGGAGCGGGATCTGGTGGAAAAGGCCGGCTACGCCTTCCGGGGCATCCCCATGGGAGGCTTCCAGCGCTCCCTGGGCCACGGGGGCCTGGCCCACAACCTGCGCTCCCTGTCCATGCTGACCAAATCCCACAGCCGGGCCCGGGCCATCCTCCGGGACTTCCGCCCCGATCTGGTGGTGGGCACCGGCGGCTATGCCAGCTATCCGGTGGTCAAGTGCGCCGCCGGTATGGGCATCCCCACGGCAGTCCACGAGTCCAACATGGTCCCCGGTCTCACCACCAAAATGCTGGAGGGCAGCGCCGACCGCATCATGGTGGGCTTTGAGGAGTGCCGCCAGCACTATCGCCATCCCGACAAAATCGTCGTCACCGGCACCCCGGTGCGGGGCGACTTCTTTGACCTGACCCGTTCCCAGGCCCGGGAAAAGCTGGGCCTCACCGACGGCCGTCCCCTGATCGTGTCCTTCTGGGGCAGCCTGGGGGCCAGCCACATGAACGCCCACATGGAGGATTTCTTCCGCCTGGAGGCGGCGGAGGGTATGCCCTTCCACCACATCCACGGCGTGGGCAAAAGCGGCTACCCTGCCATGACCCAGCGTCTGCGGCAGGACGGCCTGGAGAACCTGGCCGGTCTGGATATGCGGGAGTACATCTATGACATGGCTCCCGTCATGCGGGCGGCGGACCTGGTGATCTGCCGGGCCGGTGCCTCCACCATCAGCGAGATCACGGCTCTGGCCACTCCGGCCATCCTGGTCCCCTCCCCTTATGTCACCAACAACCACCAGGAGAAGAACGCCCGCATCCTGGAGCAGCACGGCGGAGCCGTGGTGCTGCTGGAGGCGGACGCCTCCGGCGAAGCTCTGTACCGGGCCGCCTCCGGTATTCTCCGTGACCCCCAGCGCCAAGCGGATATGAGCCGCGGCATGGCGGAGCTGGGCATCCGGGACGCCACAAAGCGTCTCTATGACACCGTCATGAGCATCCGCAAGTAACCCCCTGCCCCACCCCCTGCATAGGATAGCGGGAAAAAGCTATGAAAGGCGGGGGCATATGAGCCTGATGATAGAAGGGGGACGCCGCCTGTCCGGCGATCTGACGGTACAGGGGGCAAAAAACAGTGTGCTGCCCATTCTGGCAGCGTGTATTCTCAGCGGGGACGTCTGTGTTTTGCAGCGCTGTCCCCATCTGGAGGACGTGGACACATCCATCGACATCCTGCGGCACCTGGGCTGCGCCGTTCGCTGGAACGGCCCGGACCTGGAGGTGGATTCCTCCACCCTGACCCGCTGGGACATTCCGGACCGGCTCATGCGCCGCATGCGCTCGTCCGTGGTGTTTCTGGGGGCCATTCTGGCCCGCTGCGGCCAGGCGGAGCTGTCGTACCCCGGCGGCTGCGCCATCGGGGCCCGGCCCATCGACCTGCATCTGTCCGCCCTGCGGACTCTGGGGGCCTGCATCCGGGAGGAGGGCGGCAGCCTGAACTGCACCGCTCCGGGTCTGTCCGGCGCGGAGATCGTTCTGAGCCTTCCCAGCGTGGGGGCCACGGAAAACGCCATGCTGGTCGCCGTAGGAGCCTCCGGCGTCACCACCATCTCCAACGCCGCCCGGGAGCCGGAGATCGTGGACCTGCAGACCTTCCTGCGGAAGCTGGGGGCCAGCGTTCACGGCGCAGGCACCTCCACCGTGGTGGTGGAGGGTGCGGAGCAGCCCCTTCACGGCTGCCGACACCGGATTTTAGGGGACCGCATCGCGGCGGCTACATACCTGGCGGCAGCAGCCGCCGCCGGCGGAGACGTGTTCCTCCGGGACATCGACTACCGCCACCTGTCCACCGTCACCGGCGTCCTGCGTCAGGCCGGGTGTACCCTGTCCTGTCAGGAGGACGGCATCCGCCTGGTGTCCGACGGACGCCTGCGGGCCGTCAGCCCCATTCGCACCGCACCGTATCCGGGCTTCCCTACCGACGCCCAGGCGGTGGTCATGTCCGCGCTGCTGCGCAGCAGCGGAACCACCGTATTCGTGGAAAACATTTTCGAGAGCCGCTATCACCATGTGCCGGAGCTGGTGCGCATGGGGGCCGACATCCGGCTGGAGGGCCGGGTGGCGGTGGTCTGCGGCGTCGACCGGCTCCAGGCCGCCCGGGTCCGGGCCATGGACCTTCGGGGCGGAGCCGCTCTTGTGATCGCCGGGCTTCAGGCCCACGGCGTCACCACGGTGGAGCACCTCCACCACATCCGCCGGGGCTACAGCGACCTGCCCGGGGACCTGGCCCTTCTGGGGGCCCACATACACACAGAGAACACAGAGGGAGGCGCTTCCGATGACCCAACCCCGCAGACACAGACGCAGCCGCCGGAAACGGCAGGGCAACTTTGCGTTTCTTTATAGATTGCTCACCTTCGTGATGATATGCGGCGCCATTGTGGCGGCCCTGTCCCTGTTTTTCAAGGCGGACCAGATTTTCGTCACCGGCACCTCCCGCTATTCCCAGCAGCAGGTGCTCCAGGCCAGCGGCATTCGCCAGGGCGGGAACCTGTTCCTGCTGAACAAGCACCAGGCCGCCGCCGCCATCACCGACCAGCTGCCCTATGTGGAGTCCGTCCGCATCCGCCGCCAGCTGCCCAACGCCCTGCGCATCGAGATCACCGAGTGCACCCATCCCCTGGCCCTGGAGCAGGATGGGGCCCTGTGGCTGCTCAACGGCAACGGTAAGCTCATTGACAAGCTCCAGCCCGGCCAGGGGGAGTCCTGCCCCCTGGTCACGGGCCTGACCTTAACCTCCCCCCAGCTGGGCCAGCTGGCCGTCCCGGAAAACCAGGACAAGTGGGACCTGCTGCAGCAGCTTTGGCGGCTGCTGCGCGGCAAGGACATGGCCGGGGATGTCCAGTCCATCGACCTGACGGACACCGGCCGCATCACCCTGCGCTATCTGGACCGGTTTGATGTGGTCCTGAAGTCCGACGACGATCTGGACTATCGCCTGAACTATCTGGCGGCGGTGATCCAGCGGCTGGACGGCAGCGATCAGGGCACCATTCAGTGGGACAAGGACGGCAAGGCCCGGTTCATTCCCGGCTAAACCGCAACTTTTCCCGGGAAATCATCCCCCGCCCCTTGACGGTTCACCAAAACCGTTATACAATAGAAAAAGCGCGTTATATTGCATACAGCTATCTTTCGATATATACTGGCAGGAGGAACCATCATGGCATTTGAAATGGAAACCGGCCCCGAGAATGTGGTCAATATCAAGGTCGTCGGCGTCGGCGGCGGCGGCAACAACGTGGTCAACCGCATGGTACGCTCCGGCACCAAGGGCGTGGACTTTGTGGCCGTCAACACGGACAAGCAGGTGCTGAACGCCTCCAGCGCCACCTATAAAATCCAGATCGGCGAGAAGCTGACCCACGGCAAGGGGGCCGGCTCCAATCCCGAGGTGGGCCAGAAGGCCGCCGAGGAAAGCCGCAACCAGCTGACCAAGTCCCTGGAGGGCACCGACATGGTGTTCATCACCGCCGGTATGGGCGGCGGCACCGGCACCGGCGCTGCCCCCGTGGTGGCGGAGATCGCCCGCGAGCTGGGCGTTCTCACCGTGGGCGTGGTCACCAAGCCCTTCTCCTTCGAGGGCCGCCGCCGGATGATGCAGGCGGAAAAGGGCATCGAGGAGCTGCGCAAGCGGGTGGACTCCCTGGTCATCATCCCCAACGAGCGTCTGAAATACGCCACCGACCAGAAGATCACCTTCGCCAATGCCTTCGAAATCGCCGATGATGTGCTGCGCCAGGCGGTGCAGTCCATCTCCGACCTGATCCGCGACACCGGCTTCATCAACCTGGACTTTGCCGACGTCACCACCGTGATGAAGGATGCAGGTCTGGCCCACATGGGCGTGGGCCGCGCCGCCGGCAAGGGCAAGGCCGAGGAGGCCGCCAAGATGGCCATCTCCAGCCCCCTGCTGGAAACCTCCATCAACGGCGCTCACGGCGTGCTCATCAACGTCACCGGCTCCATGGACATCGGCCTGGAGGAGGTGGAGCAGGCCGCCAGCCTGGTCCAGGATGCCGTCCATCCCGACGCCGTCACCATCTTCGGCGCCACCTTCGACGAAAGCCTGGAGGACGAGATCCGGGTCACCGTCATCGCCACCGGCTTCGCGGAGAACAAGCCCGAGGAGTCTCAGCCCGGCGCTCAGACCACTGCCCAGCCCGCACAGGCTTCCCAGCCTGCCGCCGCCCAGCAGCCCGCCCCTCAGCCCGCCGTCTCCCAGCAGGCCCAGCAGCTCAACGAGTCCGTGGACCAGGAGGCCAGAGCCGCCCGGGAAAGCATCGACCGGGCCTATGAGGATATCTTCCGGATTTTCTCCAAGGACAAATAATCCATAATAACCACAGCGCCCACTCCGTTCCGGAGCGGGCGCTGCTTTTCACCACTTATTCTCCACTTTTTCCGCAAATCCGATCATATCCCGGACCCGGATCACGGTTCCGTCGTCCAGTGTGGCCGTTCCGGTGAAGCGGCCGAACACCTGGTGCTGGTCGGATTTGATGAGCTTCACGTCCGTGCAGGCGGCCCGGTCCAGAATGGGGACAAACTTCATCTCGAACCGCCCGTCGTCGGAGGTAAAGCGCCAGGGGGACAGGAAGTCGTCCCTCCCCTCCCGCTGGGGGATATGGAACCGCACCTGGCTGAGCTTGTGGGCCTTGCCGCCGTAAAACAGCATATTCTCGCTGGCGGCGGAGGTATCGCCGAAGCCATAGCCGATGTTCCACCCGAAGGGCACGCCCTCCACCTGACCGGAGGCGCTGCCCCAATACCAGGTGTTGTGATAGGTCCACACCCCCCGGCCCCAGTCCAGCACGCCGAAGGAGTCCGCCGGGTCAAAGACGTAGGTTTTCTCCCCCAGCTGCACCTGGCCCCGGGCCCGCATACAGTTGATCTTCTGGTTGAAGTAGAAGCACCCGGGCCTGTCAAAGGGCGTGCAGATGACCATGGACTCCTCCGGCTCCTCCGTCAGGACAATGGACCCGTCTATGGTCTGGCCGTCCAGAAATTTCTCCATGTGAAAGGTCAGCTCCCGGCCCTGGGGCACATGCCGGAACACCAGGGCATAGCCCCTGCCGGAGGTGGCGGTGGTGCCGGAGACAGAGCTCTCCGGCAGACCGGTCCGGCCCATGGGAAAGGCCCGCATGGGACTCTTGGTCCGCTCCCACCTCTCGTCAAAGTGCAGGAAGGATACGGAGTCCAGGCCCATGTACCCGTTGTCGTCGATGGTCAGGGCCACGGCGAAGTGGTCGTTGGCCACCAGGTAATAGTCCCACTCCTTGATCCGGGACGCCGGGGCCTTGATATCCGCCCGGCGATAGATGGGCAGGAGCCGCTTGGCATAGCCCGGCTCCCGCAGATTGCCGCTGCCGTCCAGCAGGGGCCCCGACGTGGTGATCTCATGCTGCATCATAGTGCCCTCCCGTTGCATTTTCTCCATTTTATCACACGCCGCCGCATTTTTCCACAGGGACTTCCTTTTTCGCCGGATTTCCTGTATACTGGACCCATCACACAAGGAGGCGACCCCTATGACGCAGGAAACCATCCGCCCCGGCCGGTGGCGGCATTTCAAGGGCAATGAATATCAGGTGCTGGGCCTGGCCCGGCACTCGGAGACGCTGGAGGACATGGTGGTATACCGGGCTCTGTACGGCGAGGGCGGCCTGTGGGTGCGGCCCGCCTCCATGTGGCTGGAAGCCGTGGACCGGGACGGGTACCGCGGCCCCCGCTTCGTGCGGATCGGGGACTGAGCCATGGACTATGCCGTGGTGCACTCCGGCCGCCGGACCATCGCCATCCAGATCCAGCGGGACGGCCGGGTGGTGGTCCGTGCCCCCTATGCCGCCACGGCGGAGGATATCCGCCGGGTGGTGGACAGCCACCGGGACTGGGTGGAGAAAACCGTCCGCCGCCAGCAGGAGCAGCTGGCAGCCTCCCCTCCGGAGCCCACCGCCCGGGAGATGGAGGAGCTGGCCCGGCAGGGTCGGGAATATCTGCCCCGCCGGGTAGCCTATTGGGCCGCCCGGATGGGCGTGATGCCCACCGGCCTGCATATCACCGCCGCCCGGACCCGCTGGGGCAGCTGCTCCGGAAAAAACAGCCTCTGCTTTTCCCTGTTTCTCATGCGCTATCCCCCGGAGGCCATCGACGCCGTGGTGGTCCATGAGCTGGCCCATATCCGCCACAAAAACCACGGCCCGGAGTTTTACCGCCTGGTGGAGACCACCCTGCCCGATTACCGGCAGCGCATCGCCCTTCTGAAGCAGCCTCCGGCAATTAAAGTTCCTGAACCAAAATGAGATTTCCCTATTGTGCCCCCCGGTAAAACGTGGTATGATGGGAAAAGAATTCAACAACAGGAGGAAGGAACCATGAACGATACCTGGGATCTGAGTATTCTCTATAAGGGGTTTGACGACCCCGCCTTTACCGGCGACATGGCGGCTCTGGACGCGGCCATCCGGAGTATGAACGACCTGGCGGCCCAGGCCGCCGCCCTGCCCCACGCCGACCTGGTGCACCGCTATGTGGACGGCCAGCTGCAGCTGACTACCCTGATCAGCAAGCTGTTCATCTTCTGCAGCCTGCGCACCAGCGCCAACACCGCCGATAACCAGGCCAACAGCCTGTCCGACCAGATCAGCGCCAAGATCAGCGGCTGCGCCGCCGCCGATGCCTCCCTGCGCCACACCCTGGCCGCCTTCGACGATCTGGACGCCATCATCGACGCCGACCCCGCCCTGGCGGAGTATCGCTATCTGCTGCGGAACATCCGCCGGGACAGCAAGTACCTCCTGTCCGACAAGGAGGAGGAGCTGTTCGCCCGGATGAACATTTCCGGCGCTTCCGCCTGGGAGAGCCTGCGGGATAACCTCACCAGCAGCGTGAAGGTGGAGTATAACGGCGGCGTCACCAACCTGTCCGCCATCCGGAACCTGGCCTACGACCCCGATCCCGCCGTGCGCAAGAGCGCCTATGAGGCGGAGCTGGCCTGCTATGACAAGATCAAGGACTCCGTGGCCTTCGCCCTCAACAGCATCAAGCTGCAGGTCATCAACGAGTGCCAGGTCCGGGGCTACGCCTCCCCCCTGGACAAGGCCCTGTACCAGAGCCGCATGAAGCGGGAGACCCTGGAGGCCCTGCTGGGCGCCATGGACGAGTATATGCCCAAGTTCTGGCAGTATCTGCGGGCCAAGGCCAAGGCCCTGGGCTATGAAAACGGTCTGCCCTGGTACGAGCTGTTCGCCCCCATGGGCAAGAGCGACAAGAAGTACACCACCCAGGACGCCAAGGACTATCTGCTGAACATCTTCGGCGGCTTCGACAGCCAGCTGCACGACATGGTGGAGCGGGCCTTTGACGAGGCGTGGATCGACTTCTATCCCCGTGACGGCAAGGTGGGCGGTGCCTTCGACTGCGGCGTGCCCAGCGCCAGACAGAGCCGCGTCCTCACCAATTTCGACGGCGCCTTCGGCGACATCGTCACCCTGGCCCACGAGCTGGGCCACGCTTTCCACGACCAGCAGGTGTTCACCCACCCCCTGATCTGCCAGGAGTACTCCATGCCCGTGGCGGAGACCGCTTCCACCTTCAACGAGGTCCTCACCGTCACCGCCGCCATCCAGGCCGCCCAGGACAAGGACGAGAAGCTGGCCCTGATCGAAAGCCAGCTGTCCGACGCCTGCCAGATCATCTGCGACATCTACTCCCGGTTCCTGTTCGAGTCCTCGGTGTTTGAGGCCCGTCCCCAGGAGTTCCTGGACGCCGACCGTCTGTGCCAGCTGATGCTGGAGGCCCAGAAGAAGGCCTATGGCGACGGTTTGGACCAGACCTGCCTGCACCCCTATATGTGGCTGTGCAAGGGCCACTACTACAGCGGCAGCCTGAGCTTCTACAACTTCCCCTATGCCTTCGGCGGCCTGTTCGCCCGGGGCCTGTACGCCAAGTACCAGCAGGAGGGCGAAAAGTTCGTGCCTCTGTATAAGGAGATGCTCCACGCCACCTCCGTCAACGACGTGGAGGAAACCGCTAAGATCGCCGGCATCGACCTGACCGACAAGGCCTTCTGGCGTCAGGGCCTGCAGTCCCTGGCCGACGAGATCGACCTGTTCTGCGACCTGGTCAAGTAAAAACGAACGCATCACGCAAAACCTCCGGCCTCGCCGGAGGTTTTGTGCTGCATTGGGGAATTCACGCGCCCCGCTTCACACACATTTCACGCAATTCTGCTGGCTGACTTTACATTCCTTCCCTACAAAGGGACCGGAGCCGGAGAACGTCACCGTGGGAACGGTAAACGGCCGCACCTATGCCTTTGTCGGCCTGGAGCGCATCGGCGGCGTGATGATCTACGACATCACCGATCCCTCCTCCGTCGCATTCCGGAACTATGTGAACAGCCGCAATTATTCGGCGGATATCTATGACGACGTATCCCCCGAGGGCGTGATCTTCGTGGCGGCGGAGCAGAACAGCGCCGGAGCGCCGCTTGTCATCGCCTCCAACGAGGTTTCCGGCACGGTCAGCGTAACCGCCCTGGATATGGACGCCCCGGCGGAGGATGATCCCGGCCAGCCGCAGCCTCCCAAGGACGAGCCCTCTCAGCCCTCCGGGGATGCGCCGAAGCAGGACGAACCCGCTTCGCCGAAAACCGGCGATGAAGCCAGTCCCGTGCTGTGGACTGCGGCGATCGTCACCACCGGCGCAGCCATGCTGGGAATGGCCGTCTGCGGCAAAAAGCAAAAGCGCATCCGGGCGAAATAAGCTGCGATTAAACAGGCCCGCATAAAAACCCAGGAGCACGGCTTTCACCGTGCTCCTGGGTTTTTCTATTTGTCTTTCCTCACTTGTTCCGGTCCACCAGCTGGTCCGCCAGGGCGAACAGGAAATCATGATCCGGCCACTGGGCCACAGCGTCCTTGGCCCTCCGGGTACAGGCTTCCACCGCCCGGGCGCAGCCCTCCAGGCCGTCCACGTCCACATAGGTGATCTTGCCCTCCTCCATGTCTGAGCCGATGGGCTTACCGAACACCTGCTCATCGCCTACCACGTCCAGCATATCGTCCCGGATCTGGAAGGCCAGGCCCAGCCGGTCGGCAAATTCCACCGCCTGGGCCCGCATATCCGCGGGCATATCCGCCGCCACGCAGCCAAGCTCCGCCGCGCCGGAGATCATCACCCCGGTTTTCAGCCGGTACATGGCCTTCAGCTGCTCCTCCGTCTGGATGCCGTACAAGGTGTCCAGCACCTGACCGGCCACCATGCCGTCGGCGCCGCAGGCCCTGGCCAGCACCCGCACCGCCTCCACCCGGCTGCCGTCGGACATACAGGGAGCCTCCGCGATCAGCCGGAAGGCCTCCGGCTGCAAAGCGTCGCCTGCCAGCACCGCCAGGGTCTCGCCGAACTTCTTATGGGTGGTGGGCTGGCCCCGGCGCAGATCGTCGTCATCCATGCAGGGCAGATCGTCGTGGATCAGGGAATAATTGTGCACCAGCTCCAGGGCGCAGGCATAGGGCAGAGCCAGATGCCAGTCGATGCCCCCCAGCCGGGCAAACTCCAGGGTCAGCACCGGGCGGATGCGCTTGCCGCCGCCCAGAATGCTGTACCGCATGGCCTCCTGCAGGCGTCCATAGGGCTTGTCCTGGCTGAAAAGTCCCTCCAGATACTGCTCAATGGCCTGCTGATAGGCCGCATATTGCTGCTTGAATTCCATGGTCATTCCTCGCTTGCAAATTCATTTTCGATGGGCGCGCCGTCGGGACCCTTTATCAGCCGCACCACCTGCTGCTCGGCCTTGTCCAGCTCCGTGCGGCAGGCCGCCGCCAGCCTGGTCCCCTCCTCGAACAGGGACAGGGACTGGCTCAGCTGGGCGTCGCCCTTTTCCAGCAGCGCCACGATCTCCTCCAGCCGGGCCATGTTCTCCTCAAAGGTTTTCTTTGCCATGGGTCTCCTCCCCTTCTACTTCCTCCACCCGGCAGCCCAGGGACCCCTGAGCCAGGCGAAGCTCGATTCTGTCGCCGGGCCGCACCTGCGCGCTGCTGCGCAGAATGCCGCCCTCCTCCGTCCGGGCCATGGCATAGCCCCGGCCCAGCACCTTCAGCGGGCTCAGGGCGTCCAGCTTGGCCACGGCCCCCGCAAAGCGGCGGGCCTCCCGGTCCCAATGGGTCCGGGCCGCCGATGTCATCTTGTCCTGCATATAATCCAGCTGGAGCCGCCGGTCCTGAACAAAGGCCAGGGGGTCCGTCAGCACCCGCTTTTCCGTCAGGGCCTTCAGCCGCCGCTCCTCCCGCTCCAAGCGGTGCAGCACGCTCTGGGCCATGCCGTTCTCCGTCCCCCGCAGATACCGCAGCAGCTCCGACATATCCGGCACGGCGATCTCCGCGGCGTTGCTGGGGGTGGACGCCCGCCGGTCGGCCACATAGTCGGAGATGGTCACGTCCGGCTCGTGGCCCACGGCGGAGATCACCGGGATCTCCGAGGCATAGATGGCCCGGGCAACCCGCTCGTCGTTGAAGGCCCACAGGTCCTCCATGGAGCCGCCGCCCCGGCCGGTGATCAGCACGTCCCCCAGCTTCCAGCGGTTGGCGTACCGGATGGCCCCCACGATCTCCGGCGGGGCCTCCGCCCCCTGGACCCGCACCGGCAGCAGCAGCACCTTGGCGATGGGATAGCGCCGCCGCAGAATGCGGATCATGTCGTGGACCGCCGCCCCGGCGCCGCTGGTAACGATGGCGATCCGCTGGGGATACGGCGGCAGGGGCTTTTTATGGGCGGGGTCAAACAGCCCCTCCTGCTGGAGCTTCTGCTTCAGCTGCTCAAAGGCCACATACAGGTCCCCCACCCCGTCCGGGGACAGCTGGGTGCAGTACAGCTGATACGCACCGTCCCGGGGGAACACGCTGATCCGGCCGAATACCACCGCCTGCATGCCGTTTTCCGGCCGGAACCGCAGCTTCATGGCGCTGCTTTTGAACATCACGCACCGCAGGGCGCTCTGTCCGTCCTTCAGGGTGAAGTAGTGGTGGCCGGAGGGATAGATCTTATAGTTGGACAGCTCGCCCCGGATGTAAAGTCCCGACAGCTGGGGCGTGCCGTCGATCAGGTCCTTGATCAGTCCGTTGACCTCGGACACGGCGTAAATATGGTCCACCGGCGGCTCTCCTCCTTTCGCACGGCATCAAAAACAAGGCAGGGCTGCCGCGCCCTGCCTGGTGTGGGTCATTCCTTCACTTCCGCCCGCAGGAAGCTGCCCAGGATGCCGTTGATGAACTTCACCACCTCCGGGGACTCATAGCCCTTGGCGATGTTCACCGCCTCGCTGATGGCCACCCCGTGGGGGATATCGGGCATATAGAGGATCTCGAACATGGCCACCCGCATGATGGCGGAGGCCACCAGGGAGATGCGCTCAAAGCGCCAGCCCTTGGCGTACTGCTCGATGTAGGCATCCAGCTCCGCCGCGTGCTCGGCCACGCCGGACACCAGGCGGCGGATGTATTTCTCCTGCTTGTCGTTGGGGGTGTCGGCATACAGGCCGCACTCCTCCGCCCGGGCGGCAAAATTCTCCCGGGAAAGCTGCTGATCCAGGAATTCCTGGATGGGCAGGTCCGTAAAGCTCAGCTCATACGCCAGATGGGTGGCGATCTCCCGTGCCGTATTCCGTGTCATAGTCGTAAATTCCTTTTTTCTCTCTGGATTTGGCCGGCTCAGTCGAAGCTGATGCCGCCCACGTGAACGTTCACCGCGTTGACCTGGAAGCCGGTCATGCCCTCCAGGGCGGCGAACACGCTGCTCTGAACCTTCTGTGCCACCTCGGACACGGCGCAGCCGTACCGCAGCAGGATGAACAGATTCACCACGATGCCCTCGCCGTCCATCTCCACCCGGATGCCCTTGGCGGTCATCTTCTTGCCGGTGACATAGTCGGAAACGTTGGCGTTCATCAGACCGCCCACGCCGTCTACCTCCAGGCAGGCGGAGGTGGCGATGGAGGCCACCACGTCCTCAGAGATCTGGATGGTACCCATGCTTTCCTGATGGGTCATGTATTCTTTATTATCAGCCATAGCTTGCAAAACTCCTCATTTGTATTCTCAATAGAGTCCCAATATAAGAGTAGTATACCATTTCTCCCCGGGAATTACAACTGTTAATTTGCCTCCATGATCTTGATCTGTTCGGCAGTATAGTCCGTCTCGCTGATGACGATGTCCTTGATGCGGGCGGCGTCGGTGGCAGTCAGGCCGCCCTCCGGCGGGGCCACCACCACGCTGACGCTTTCGGCCCCCATGAACACCACGCAGTCGGCATAGCCCTTGGCCGTCACCAGGCTCTCGATCTGGGACTCCGCCACGGTGTAGGCCGCCAGAACCTGCAGGGTCTGGGATGCCTCGTTGAGGACGCTCTGCTCGGCGTTTTCATCACTCTCCGCCTCCTTGAGCATGCTGATGGCGTTGTCCCGGGCCTGCTTGCGGCTGAGCCGGGCCGTGGCGAAATAGTCGTCCTCCGCCGGGGCGGCGGCAGGCTCCGTTCCCTTCTCCCCGTCCTGGGAGCTGACCAGAGTGGTCTGGCCCAGGGTCTTTCCGGCATTTTTCTGGATATTGTCGGTATAGCGCCAGTTCATGTACACCGCCGCGCACACCAGCAGCAGCACGGCCGCCGCCACCGCCGGCTTCTTCCATCTTTTCTTCATGTCCGTCCCTCCTGTCATGAATCCCATTGCACCACCGTGATGCGGTCGGCGGGAAGGCCCGTCAGCGCCGCCACCGCCTCCGTCACCGCCAGCCGGACGCCGCCGCTGCCTGCCCCCTGGCACACCACCACGGCCCCCAGATACACCGGATACGTCTCCCGGGTCACCACCACGTCCTGATACCCGCTGCCCCGGTTCAGCGTCACCGGCTCCCGCTGGCGGCGCAGCTCGCCGTCCCGGTCCGTGTCGTCCGCGTCCTCCGCCAGCTCCAGCTCCGGCCCGTTTTTCAGCGTCAGCATCACCTGCACCCGGCCCACGCCGTCCATCCGGCCCAGCAGCTCCTCCATCCGCCGTTCCGTGTCCTCCAGGGAGAAGCTCCCACCGCCCTCCTGGGTCTGGGCGTCGGATTTCTTCCCCGGCAGCAGCATCAGCAGAATCCCCGCCAGCACCACCAGGCCCACATATTTGTACTTCTTCCAGAAATTTCCAATGTTCCACTTTTTCATACGCTCCTTACCCCAGCCAGTGCTGCTCTGACGGCGGAATGCCCAGGTCCTCCTCCAGGACGGCGGACAAGGCCCGGTTTTCCGCCATGTCCAGCGTCACGCTGCCGGGATACGGGACGCCGCCGCGCCAGGTGACCTCCACCCGGGGATGGCAGCTCAGCCCCAGCTGCGCCGCTTTTTCCGATATATATGCAGCCGTCCGCTGCCGTATGCCAAGCTCCAGCTGGGCCTGGCCCTCCCGGCGGTAGGTTTCGGCCTGCTACTCCATGTCCCGGCTCAGGTCCTCATACCGCACCGCCAGGTCCGACAGGTCCAGCCCCGCCGCCGGACCCAGCACCGCCAGCAGCAGGATCAGCCCCCCGGTGGCCTTGGCGGCGGCCCGCACCGCCCCCTTGGGCAAAAGCGCATACAGAAGGCTCAGCCCCATGGCCGCCGCTAAGATCCCCAGCAGCCACTGCCGGATTCCGTCCATCATCCGGTAACCACCCCCAGTGCCGACGAAATGGAGATCAGCAGCAGCAGGCCGCAGGCCCCGGTCATGCCGAAGATCAGGCCAAAGGCCCCGCCTAAGGCGTCAATAAGCCCCGTCAGCTGCTCCGCCCCTAAAATACCCGCTAAAAACGCCGCCGCCTTATACACCAGATATTGCACCCCCAGCCGCACCAGCGGCAGCAGGCACACCGCCAGCACCGCCAGCAGTCCCGCCGCGCCCACGGTATTTTTCACCGCCCCGGCCCCGGCCAGAACGCTGTCCGCCGCGTCGGCCAGGATGCTGCCCACCACCGGCAGCACCCCCACGGCGCTGCGGGCCAATCGGGCCGTCACGGTGTCGGCGGAGCCTGCCGCCGCCCCGGACACCGTCAGATACAGGGTGAACAGGGCCAGCGCCCCGGTCAGCAGCCACACGGTGCCCTTGCGGATGGCCCGGCTGATCCCCGCCAGCCGCCGTCCCGGCAGCATGGCGTCCGCCGCCGCGGCGGCCACATAGAAATACACCAGCGGCAGCAGCAGCCCCCGGATCAGCGACAGCAGCAGGTCCACAAAGAAAATGGTAGCCACCTGCCGGACGCTGGCGGAGACGATGCCCCCGCTGGCGGCCACGGCGGCGGACAAGGTGGGCAGCAGCGCCTTGGAAAAGGTGTTCAGCTCCTCCACCGTCTCCTGGCCCAGACCCATCATGGTTTTCACGCTGCCCGCCGCCGCCAGGGTAATGGCCAGCGCCCCGGCCATGGGCACAAAGTGCACCTTGCCCCCGGCGGCGTCCATGCACTCCTCCGTCAGGGCGCACAGCACCGCCGCCGCCAGCAGCACCACCCCGCCGCCGATGCTCTGCCGGACCGCCTCCTCCACATAGCCCAAGGCCCGGTCCCACAGACGGGACAGCCCCTCCGACAGGGACGCCGGGTCCTCCAGCTCCTCCGTGATCTCCTCCGCCGCAGCCGGCAGGGCGTCCCGCACCTCCCGGGGAAGCTCCGCCCCCCAGGCCGGCGCCACCAGCCACCATGCCAGCAGCAAAATCAGCATGCTCTTTCTCATACCAGCGTCCTCAACAGCTCCCATGCCGCCCGGACCAGCGGCAGGGACACCAGCACCGCCCCGAAGGCCCCGGCCGTATCCAGCACCGCCGCCATGGCCCCCTGGCCCGCGTCCCGGCATATCTCGCCGCCCAACCGGGACACCAGGGCGATGCCCAGGGTCTTTACCAGGGGCGTGAACAGCCCCTCCGGCAGTCCTCCGGCGGCAGCCAGCTCCTCCAGCATGTCCAGCACCTCCGCCAGCCCCCGCAGCAGCAGGACCCCCACCACCGCGCACACCGCCAGTCCCAGCACCGCCGCCGTTTCCGGGCTGTGCTGCCGCAGCACCGCTCCCAGTATCGCCGCCGCCAGGCACACGGCGGCTATCTGCACCACCGTCTCCATGGCTACAGTCCGAACAGGGACTTCACCAGCTGGAACAGGTCGCTGATCTGCCGCACCAGCATCATCATGACCACCACCAGCCCCGCCAGGGTGGTCATCATGGCCTGCTCCTCCCGGCCGCTGCGCACCAGCAGCTGGTTCAGCACCGCCACCAGAATGCCCACGGCGGCTATTTTGAAAATCAGATCCACATCCATGTGTCGTCCTCTATATCAGTAAGATGATGAACAGCCCCGCCCCGGACAGGGCCGCCGCCCACAAAAGCCGCTCCCGCTGGCGGCTGTCCCGGCGGCGGCGGTCCGCCAGCTCCTCCAGCCGGTGGACCGCCGCCGTCAGGGCGGAGACGATCCGCTCCTCGTCGCCGGTAAGCTCCGTGTCCCGGAGGATCCCGGCGGCCTCCGGCGGCGTCAGCTCCCGGAAGCCGTCCTCCCAGGCGTCCTGAAGGGGCTGTCCCCTTTCCAGGCCCGAAAGCACCCGGGCAAAGCACCCGCCGCACAGGGACCGCCGGGCCTGCCGCTCCAGCAGCCGGGGCATGGGCCGCCGCAGGCTGCGGATCTCCGCCGCCATCTCCCCCAGGGCCGCCGCCAGCTCCGCCGCCCGGTCCGTCTCCCGCCGCCGGGCCTGTATCTCGCCCCGGCACCACAGGGCCGTCCCCAGCAGCACCAGCCCCCCGCCCAGGAGCTTCCCTACCACAATTCCTCCACGATGTACTGCCGCTGCTCCCCCTCCCGGCGGATGGTAACGGCCTTTTCAAATACCCTGGCCTTCAGCAGCTGGGAAAACAGAGGCTTGCGCCCCAGCTCCTGGCGGCCGTCGGCGTGGATGGTGGCCAGAAACCGCACCCCGCAGTGGGCCGCCGCCGCCATGGCGGCGATGTCCTCCCGGACGGTGATCTCGTCCACGGCGATGACCTGGGGATTGGCCGCCCGCAGCAGAATGGGGATCCCCACCGCCTTGGGGCAGGCGTCCAGCACGTCCGTGTGCCGCCCCACCGTCATCTGGGGCACCCCCTGATACATGACGGCGATCTCCCCCCGCTCGTCCACCACGGAGACCCGATGCTCCGGCAGTCCTCCCACGCCGTCGGACAGGCCCCGGATCAGGTCCCGCAGCAGGGTGGTTTTCCCCAGCCCCGGGGGAGACAGCAGCACCGTGCTGCGGAACTGCCCCTCCCGGAACAGCTGGGACAGCACCTCATCCCCCAGGCCCGGCTGCTCCCGGCCGATGCGCACCGTCACCGACGAGATGTCCCGCAGGTTGGTGTTGACCCCCTCCCGCAGCACCGCCGTGCCGCACACGCCGATACGGAAGCCGCCGGGCGCCGTCAGATAGCCCTGCCCCAGCGTATCGGAGACGGCATAGCGGGAATAGCCCGTTGCCATATCGCACAGCTGCTCCAGATCGGTCTGCGCCACACGGGGGATCGGCTGCTCCTGCGAGGGCCACACCTCCCCCTCTGGCAGCAGCACCGTCATGGGCTGTCCGGCTCGCAGCCGCAGCTCCTCCGCCCGTGCCTTCTGGTGATCCGGCAGCTGCCGGGCCAGCCGCTGCCATTTGGCAGGCAGCAGCAGTGCCGCCTGTTCATACCGTGAGATCGCGTACCGCTCGTCCATCTGACCACTTCCCTGTCGTTTGTTATTGGATACTCCACTGTATGAGGAGCGGGACAAGGTTATGACAGCAAAAAAAC
>OLWT01000036.1_pt1 | contig 107580 bp, 77 predicted proteins | sample 1674001 | NCBI WGS metagenome assembly OLWT01 (sample SAMEA103958137, study PRJEB25191) | human gut metagenome | biome: human-associated habitat [ENVO:00009003]; feature: intestine environment [ENVO:2100002]; material: feces | place: Germany | collected 2013/2015 | reverse complement strand
AATGGCCGCATAAGAGAGCCCCCAAAATGAAGCAGGTTATTTTTTAACATTTACTTAGTTGACTGGAATAATGAAAAAAAGAGATGAAACAAATGAAAAATTTCAAAACTGCTTTGGCCGCCGTGGCTGTTGTGGCCGCGTTGGCCGTGTCGTTGTCGTCATGCTCCATGTCTGATGACTCTTACGATTATCCCAATCCGAACGCATTGGTCACCATAAAGACTGCCGAGTCTGGAGAGACTTATTTTCAGGTGAATGAGAAGACAACTCTGTCGCCTGTCAACTGGACCAATCCATACAAGCGTGAGGTCAGGGCCTTGCTCCGGTATTCCGAGGAGCGTGGTGACGGCGGGTTGTTCTCCAAGAAGGTCAAGGTCGCGTGGATTGACTCCGTGCGTACCAAGGCGGCGGTTCCTTACTCTGATGAGTTCAAGAAGGAGGGAGGCTCCACATTGGCTTTGTACAACGATTGGATCACCTGCTGCGAGGATGGTTACCTTACCATTCATTTCGCCGCCTGGTTCGGAGCCGACCGGAAGGTTAAGCACATCATCGATCTGGGGATAGACCCTGTCACACATGACCTTTACCTAAGGCATGACAGCAACGGAGACAGCGGTTACATGACCATTGGAGAGGGCATCATCGCGTTCAGGATCGACGAGCTTCTGAAGGATGTCAAGGACGGCGAGGTTCTTACCCTCCGCTGGAAGGACTATCAGGGTGACAGAAGCGCCAAAGTGAAGTACTACTCCAGATTTCCTTTGTCGAAGTCTGAGAAATAAATGAATATGAGAGGGTGGCAGGACGGCATCTCTCACCCTCCTTATTCATGCGCCACATTAGTCTTTTTGAATGGGAACACTGTCTGGAGACATAGAACGGAATCTTGTCGATCTGGCAAGGAAAGGCGACCGGGCTGCGATGCGGCAGATCTATGACTGCTACTCCAGATATCTCTCGGCCACCTGTTCCCGTTATCTGCCTGACAGCGATGACCTGCGTGATGTCCTTCAGGACAGTTTCGTCAAGATCTTCTCGTCTTTGGGCAAATTTGACTACCGTGGCGAGGGCTCGCTCAAGGCCTGGATGCGGCAGATATCCGTCAACGAGGCGTTGAAACTGATACGGAAGCGCAAGCGCTCCGACACGTTGGAGTACAAGTGGGATCTTCCGGACAAGGAGCAGGAGGAGGAACCGGATGTGGGAAATGTCCCTTCCGCCGTGATACAGAAGATGATACAGGCTCTGCCGGAAGGTTACAGGACGGTCTTGAATCTTTATGCCTTTGAGGAGAAGAGCCATAAGGAGATAGCGGAATTGCTGGGAATCACGGAGAGTACCTCGGCCTCGCAGCTTCACAGAGCTAGGGCGATTCTTGCAAGACAGATTAAGGACTACAAAAAAAGAACGGAGAAATCATGATGGAAGATAAGGATTGGCTGAAAGGCCTTCAAAACAAGATGAAGGACTACGAGGAGCCCGCGCCGGAAGGATTGTGGGAGGACATCGAGTCTTCGGTCTTCCCGCAGAGGAAACGCCGTGTGGTGGCATTGCCGATCCTGTGGCGCACGGCAGCCGTGGCCGCTGTTGTGGCTCTCGGTGTCTTCGCCGGACTCCGTCTTACAGATCCCGGTAATGGCGAACCGGACAAGGCACAGGAGATCCTGGCTTCCGGCACACCTTCTTCAGTCATTTCGGAAGGAGGCCAGGATGATCCTGTGGAAATCGTCGAGCCTGTGTCCCGGGAAAATGGTCACAAGCCTCTTCTTGCCGAGGCAGTCCCGTCACGCGGCCGATCGGCGCAAAGAACTTCCATGAGACTTGCCGTGGGTCAGAGTCCGGAGCAAAAACTGACTGCCGAACAGGAGCCGGAGGCGGTTACTCGGCAGCAGGAAGTGAATGAATATATTCCTGAATCATTTGCCCCTGAATCGGTTGTGTCCGAGTCAGCCGCTCCTGCGAAGGCCACTCCTGAGGAAGTTGCCTCTGAGGCCATTACGGAACCCGTAAAACCGGTGGAGAAGACCGTGACCGTGACTACCGGCCATGACGACGAGGATTGGTCCGGGTATATTTCCGCGTCAAATGAACCGCGTGCTTTCAGGCGCAAGGCCGCCACTTTGGATCTGTCATTCTCTGAGGGGGCTATGGGAAGCGTGGATGAGAGTTCCTTCGACCTCCAGATGTACTACCGTGGCTCGGCTCCTGCATCGGCGCCAGGACTTATCGGTAATCCTGGTGATGGTCAGGATGGCGTAGACAGGCTCCAGACCCGTGGACTTGCTCCGATGGGGATAAAGAGTCCCTCAATGGTCACTTCCAAGTCCGACCATCGCCGCCCGGTCCGTATGGCACTCACAGCCAACGTGCCGATCTCCGGAAAGCTCGGCCTTGAGAGCGGTCTGATGCTCACAACCCTTCGCAGCACTTTCTCGGCTGAGGCGGGGCAGACTTTGACGGAAACCGAGCAGACTTTGCGCTACATCGGCGTGCCGTTGAACCTGACAGCCTCGTTGTTCGACTCAAGATGGTTCTCCCTCTATCTTGGAGGCGGTGGCATGGTTGAGAAATGTGTGTCCGGCAAGTCTGTCACAACCGAGACTCTGGCTGGTGTAAGGCAGGGCGATGGTGTTCGCAAAAGCTTTACCGTCAAGCCTTTGATGTGGTCGCTGAACGCTTCCGCCGGTCTCCAGGCGAATCTCACCAAACGTTTAGGCGTGTATGTTGAACCGGGTCTGAGCTATCACTTTGACGACAAATCCGATTACCAGACCGTCTACAGAGACCGCCCTCTTGACTTCAGCCTAACCTTCGGAGCCAGATTCTCCCTAAGGTAGCCTGCCAGCCCCGTTCCGTCCACCGAACCGGCCATTCCGTGGAGATGTCCCCAGACAAGGCCGTTCCGTCCACCGAACCGTCCATTCCGTGGAGAAGTCCCCTGACAAAGCCGTTCCGTCCACCGAACCGGCCATTCCGTGGAGAAGTTCCCAGGCAAAGCCGTTCCGTCCACCGAACCGGCCATTCCGTGGAGAAGGATTGTGTGTGTGCCTCGTGAGCGGAAAGCGGCAGATTGCTCACGAGAGCGTTGATTAGGGGACTCTCGTGAGCAATCTAGGCCTATCTGCGCACGAGAGCCTTATGTCTGTTGAGGACTCGGCCTCAGACGCTAATGGCGCTTCGGCAGACTCGGAGACCGGACTGGCGCTTCGGCAGACTCGGAGACCGGACTGGCGCATCAGTAGACTCGGAGACCTGTCTGGTGCATCGACTGACTTGGCGACCGGATTGGCGCTTCATCTAGCTTGGTGACCTGTCTGGCGCTTCAACTTACTCGGTGACCGGGTTGGCGCTTCTGCTGACCTTATGTCCGGGAATGAACCTCTTGTCCTCGAAGGAGAACCTTGGCGATGAACGGGGTCTGGTGGCAGTACGGGATGAAGGCGAGGGACGGGACTGGTTTCGTGACGATCAGGTTGGCTAGTTTGCCGACGGTGATCGAGCCCAGATCCTCGGCCACGCCCATCGCGTAGGCGGAGTTGAGGGTGCAGGCGTTGAATGACTGGGCCGGGGTCAGACGCATCCTGATGCAGCCGAGGGCCATCACGAAACGCATATCACCGGAAGGGGAGGATCCTGGGTTGTAGTCCGAGGCGAGTGCCAGGCCGAGACCCGCGCTGACATATTCCTTGGCCCTGCCGTAGGGGATGCCGAGGAAGAATGAGGAGCCGGGGAGCATCGTCGGCATCGTGCGTGAGTTTCTAAGCACTTCAATCTCAGCGTCTGTCGTGCGCTCAAGGTGATCGACCGAAAGAGCGTTATGCTTCACGGCCACCTGCACGCCGCCGGAGCAGGCAAGCTCGTTGGCGTGGATTTTCGGTATCAGACCGTAAGCCTCTCCGGCAGAAAGAATTCGATCCGTTTCAGCGACCGTGAAGAATCCCTCGTCGCAGAACACATCGACATATTCAGCAAGCCCTTCGGCGGCGACGGCGGGGATCATCTCCTCGCAGACGAGGTTGACATATTCATTCTGCCGGCCTTTGAAGGCTCTGCCGACGGCGTGCGCCCCGAGGAAGGTCGCCTTGATAGTGGCGGGGGAGTCCTTTTTGACGCGGCGGATCACCCGCAGCATCTTCAGCTCGTCCTCAAGGGTCAGGCCGTAGCCGCTCTTGATCTCGATGGCGCCGGTTCCTTTGGCGATCATCTCCCGCACGCGCGCCATTGTCTGTGAATATAATTCCTCTTCGCTCGTGCGGTGGAGCAGATCGGCGGAGTTGAGGATTCCGCCTCCACGGGCGGCTATCTCCTCGTAGCTCAGGCCGTTGATCTTGTCGATGAACTCCTGCTCACGGGTTCCGGCGTAGCAGATGTGGGTGTGAGAGTCGCAGAAGGCCGGTATCACCATACCGCCCTCTGCGTCAATTACTTCATCTTGTGGGCCGGGCACCGGGCACTCGGACATATTCCCGAAACCAGAGATTCGTTCGTCCTCGATCGTGAGGTAAGCGTCCCGCAAGGAGCCGACCTCGTCCATCTCGGCGCCTTGCTTGCGCAGAACGCCTTCAGGAACGATTCCGACCAGTTCGCCGATGTGGGTGATTATGGTCATCTTATGAACTCGATAGATTTCTGGATGAGCGGGTGCATATAGACATCATCGCTGATGAACGGCACGACCTTGCGGTAGTCACTGAATATGCCTTCGATGGCCTCCGAGGACTTGTTGCCGGCGATCTGGTGCCTGAAGTCGAGCGCCTGTGCGGCGTTGAACAGCTCTATGGCAAGCACTTCCTCGCAGTTGTCGATGACGCGCACAAGTTTCGTCGCGGCGTTGGAACCCATGCTGACGTGATCCTCCTGACCCTGTGAGGATGGGATGGAGTCCACTGACGCCGGCCAGCAGAGTCCCTTGTTCTGGCTCACGATCGAGGCCGCCGTGTACTGCGGAATCATGAAGCCGCTGTTGAGTCCCGGCGTGGCGACAAGGAATTTCGGCAGACCACGCTGGCCGGAAATCAATCTGTATATTCGTCTTTCAGAGATGTTTGCGAGTTCGGACATGGCGATCGCCAGGGCATCCATCGGGATGGCGATAGGCTCTCCGTGGAAGTTGCCGGCGGAGATGATCATGTCCTCGTCAGGGAAGACGTTCGGATTGTCCGTCGCGCTGTTGATCTCGTTCTCGATCACCGACTCGACGTAGCGGATGCTGTCCTTGACCGCGCCGTGTACCTGAGGGATGCAGCGGAATGAATATGGATCCTGAACATGTTCCTTGTGGTTCCTTATCAGTTCGCTGCCATCCAGCAGGGTCATGAATCTGGCCGCGGTGTCGATCTGTCCCTTGTGCGGACGAAGCTGGTGGGTCAGAGGCAGGAACGGCTCGACGCGGCCGTCATATGCCTCAAGGGACATCGCGCCGATCCTGTCGGCCCATTCGGAAAGCCTGTGGCACTGGATGAGCGACCAGATGGCGTGGGCGCTCATGAACTGGGTTCCGTTCAGAAGAGCGAGACCCTCCTTGGACTGAAGGCTGATAGGTTCCCAGCCCATCTCGTCCCAGACCTCCTTGCTTGGTCTGACCTTACCCTTGTAGAGAACCTCTCCGAGACCGATCAGCGGTAGGCTGAGGTGGGCGAGGGGAGCGAGGTCGCCGGAAGCGCCGAGGGATCCCTGCTGGTAGACTACCGGGAGGATGTCGTTGTTGAACATGTCCAGGAGCCTCTGGACAGTGATCAGCTGCGCTCCGGAATGGCCGTAGGAAAGGGACTGGGCCTTAAGCAGGAGCATCAGCCTCACGATCTGCGGGCGTACAGTCTCGCCGGTTCCGCAGGCGTGGGACATCACCAGATTGTGCTGGAGCTGCGAGAGCTGGTCGGCAGGGATGGTCACGTTGCACAGGGAACCGAATCCGGTGGTGACTCCATAGACCGGGCGACCGATGTCCTCCATCTTGCTGTCCAGGTACTTACGGCATTTCTCGATGGCCGCCACGGCCTCCGGGCCGAGTTCGACCCTCTCGTGGTTCTCAATTATCTCCTTAAGCCTTCCAAGGCTCAGATGTTCGTGTGAGATGATGTGTGTCATAGTTCCTCAATCGCTTTTCTGACAATGTTTTCGTCTGTGTGGTTCGCAACTGTCACCGTAAGTTCCGGTGTGCGTTCCATTTCCCTTATTATGGCGTGTTCCGCGCCTTCGTTGCGCGCCCAGCTGCGGCGGGCTATTCCGTTGTTCACGTCCCAAAACAGCATCTGGGTGATGTGCCTGTCCGAATCAGCCGATCCGTCGATCACCATGCCGAAGCCTCCGTTGATGACCTCGCCCCAGCCGACTCCGCCTCCGTTGTGGATGGAAACCCAGGTGGCTCCCCGGAAACCGTCACCGATGACGTTCTGGATGGCCATGTCGGCGGTGAACCGGGATCCGTCGTAGATGTTGGATGTCTCGCGGAACGGGGAGTCTGTGCCGGAAACGTCGTGATGGTCGCGGCCAAGCACGATCGGCGCTGAAATCTCACCCTTGCGGATGGCCTTGTTGAAGGCCAGGGCGATCTTGGTCCTGCCCTCGCAGTCGGCGTAGAGGATGCGGGCCTGCGAACCGACCACCAGATGGTTCCTGCCGGCTTCCTCTATCCAATGAATATTGTCGTTCAGCTGTCCCTGAATCTCTTCCGGAGCCGTTTCCAATTCCTTTTTAAGAATATTCACGGCTATCTCGTCGGACTTGGCGAGGTCTTCCGGCCTCTCGCTCATGCAGACCCAGCGGAACGGGCCGAAACCGTAGTCGAAGTAGAGCGGCCCCATGATGTCCTGGACGTAGGACGGATAGCGGAAGGTGCCGTCTGCCTTTAATATGTCTGCTCCTGCCCTTGAGGATTCCAGCAGGAAGGCGTTGCCGTAGTCAAAAAAGTACATTCCCTTGGATGCCAGCTCGTTGATGGCGGCGACGTGCCTCCTCAACGACGAGCGCACCGCCTCACGGAATCTCTCCGGCTCCTCGGCCATCATCTTGACGGACTCCTCAAATGTCTGTCCGACAGGATAGTAGCCTCCGGCCCACGGATTGTGGAGCGATGTCTGGTCCGAACCGAGGTCCACAGGAATATTCTCGGCCGCAAGTCTCTCCCAGAGATCCACGACGTTGCCCACATAGGCCAGCGAGACGGTCTCCTTGTTCTCCATCGCCTTGCGGACGCGCGGGATAAGCTCGTCCAGATTCTCGTGCAGCTCATCGACCCAGCCTTGGTCGTAACGCTTGCGGGCGGCGAGCGGATTGATCTCGGCTGTGACGCTCACGACCCCGGCGATGTTTCCGGCCTTAGGCTGCGCCCCGGACATCCCGCCAAGACCGGATGTCACGAATAGCATTCCCTTCATATTCTCTCTTGTTCCTGCGATACCTCTGGCTTTCAGTTGCTTGCGTGCCGCGTTCATCACCGTGATCGTCGTTCCGTGCACGATCCCCTGGGGACCGATGTACATATACGATCCGGCTGTCATCTGGCCGTACTGTGACACTCCCAATGCGTTGAATCTTTCCCAATCATCCTGCTTCGAATAGTTCGGGATGACCATTCCGTTGGTCACTACGACCCTCGGAGCGTCCTTGTGGCTCGGGAAGAGTCCCATCGGATGGCCGGAGTACATCGAGAGTGTCTGCTCGTCGGTCATCTCGGCCAAGTACTTCATCGTCAGCCGGTACTGCGCCCAGTTCTGGAATATTGCTCCGTTGCCTCCGTAGATGATCAGCTCGTGCGGATGCTGCGCCACCCTCGGATCCAGGTTGTTCTGGATCATCGCCATGATGGCCGCGGCCTGGCGGCTCCGGCAAGGATATTCATCGATCGGTCTGGCGTACATGTCGTAGGACGGGCGGAAGCGGTACATGTAGATGCGTCCGTAGTCCTTGAGTTCCTTGGCGAACTCCGGCGCCAGTTCGGCGTGGAACTTGGCCGGGAAGTATCTCAGCGCGTTCTTCAGCGCCAGCACTTTCTCTTCGGCTGTGAGGATGTCCTTGCGCTTAGGGGCGTGGTTGATCGTCTTGTCATAAGGTTTCGGCTCCGGGAGCCTGTCCTGCGGGATGCCCGCAAGTATCTCTTCCTGAAACTTATCCATTGATCTTCGAGTTTACGATGTCCAGAATCTCTTTCTCTTCCACAACTGCCTTCGCCGCGATCTCATCGGCCTCGGCGACCAGCTCGGCGGCCTTTGCCTTGTCGCCAAGGGAAGCCGCGTTGATCTTCACGTTGAGTTGCGCTCCGAGAACCGCGCTTCGTGCCGCCAAAGCTCCCACTCCGGCGTCTGAAACGGAGTTTGGGTTTCCGGTCTCGGCCATCGCCCTTGTGATCTCGAAGGCCTTGAACGAGGCTTTCATCGTGCGCAGAGGCACCTGTGTGGCGTATAGAGTGGCCTTTTCGATTGCCTCAGAACGTGCAGCTTTCTCCTCATCCGTTCCCTTAGGAAGCCCGAACGCGGCCATAATCTTGTCGAACGCCGCGGTGTCCTCATCGACGAGGCTTACCAGCTCCCGCATTACGGCGTGTCCCTTCTCAGCCCAGTCGGAGAACTCCTTCCAGCGGTCATCCCAGCCTCTCTTGTGGGCTGAAAGATTTGCGACCATTGTGCCGAGGGCCGCTCCTAGGGCTCCCATATAGGCGGAAATCGATCCGCCGCCCGGGGCAGGGGACTCGGAAGCCGTCTCCTCGGCGAATCCCTTGAGCGTCATTCTGATGAGCCTCTCCTTAATGGCCATCTGCTCAGGATCTTCCATAAGATATTCAATGACCTTCTCGTGCGGGTTGAACGGCTTGAGGTCGTCAAGGCTCATCGACTTGACTGCTATCTTCATTATTTCTTCGTCCGAGATTCCGAGCGAGCGCTCCTGCTTCTCAAGGTAGAACTTTCCGGCCTCCATCAGCACACGCTTCGGTACCAGTCCGACGATCTCGGCTCCGGTGACCCTGAGTCCTCTGGCGGCGGCGGCTCTGGAGACTTCCTCGTAGGCCACGTGCAGAGGTGTCGTCTTGATGTCGGTGATGTTCATCGAGACCTGAGCGATGCCATATTCATCAATGTACCAACCAATTGCCTTGCACCCCTTGAGGGTTCCCGGCTGCCAGCGGTCCTTGCCGTTTTCGTCCTTGAGCACTTTCCCGGTCAGGCTTCCGCCCTCGCGCATCTTGCGTCCTTTCTCACGCACATCGAACGCGATCGCCATCGCGCGGCGGGTTGAGGTCGTGTTGAGATTATAGTTGACGGCCACAAGGAAGTCTCTGGCTCCCACATTGATAGCCCCGCTCTTCGCCACTGTCTCGTTATATTCCTTAGGCCCGAAGTCCGGTGCCTTGGCAGGATCGGCGATCTTCTCCGGCAGGGCTTCATATTCCCCGGCCCTGCAGACCGCGAGGTTCTTCCTTTCCGGCTTGAACGCCGCCGCCTCGTAGCAGTAGCAAGGGATGCCGAGCTCGTCGTAGATCCTTTTCGCCAGCCCGCGCGCCAGTTCCGCGCACTCTTCCAAAGTCGTCTCCGCGACCGGTACGAGCGGCAGCACATCGCACGCCCCCGACCGAGGGTGCGCCCCGTGGTGATGCCTCATGTCGATCACCTCGCCGGAACACTTGACTCCTTGGAAAGCCGCCTCCAGCACAGCTTCGGGGCTGCCCACGAAGGTCACGACAGTCCTGTTGGTCGCCTCGCCCGGATCCACGTCGAGCACCTTGACGCCCTCCTCGTTGCCGTTGACCGTCACCTTGGCCGAAGCGATGGCCTTAACGATCTGATCAATAACATTTTTGTCTCGCCCTTCACTGAAATTGGGCACGCATTCTATAATCTTTGCCATAGTGGTTATGTGTTTTTAATATGTGGCTATAAATTTATGAATAATTTACCAATATTCATTGCAAAACCGAAGGGAATCTTCCGATTCTCTTTTAAATATGAACAGAAAATGCGTTTTTCATGGTCGCTGAGCCTGTCGAAGCGACCGATGTCCCCGCCCGGTTCATTTGAACGGCTGCCTTTGGGCTATAATTGCCGGGTTATTCCGCCTTCCGCCAGCGGATGTAGGACTCGTTCCGGTAGGAACGGCGGTGCACGTTGATGCCGAATTCCAGGACTTCTCCTTCTTCAGGAATATATTCTTTACGCCATTGGGCATTGACATTTAAACTGACACAACAGCAAATAAAAACAACAAGATTCGCACACCATTGGGATACAACAATTCGATGCCGCTACTTTTGCCGGCATCGTTTGTATTCGCGTCTGACAACACCACATCGGCGAACGCCGATCTCCGGCCGCGTCTCTCGACCGGACTTGGCTCCTGTTTCTTTCTCATCTTTTCCGTTTTTGCGCGAAGGTATAACTCTTCTGCGCTCACGTCAAGATGGGGTTGCGGTGACGGTTACCCACTGAAAACCCGCAGTTCCGCAGAAACTCATCATTTCAGAATTCCTGCTGTCCACTGCACGGGGTCATCGCTCCGCACAGCGTCTGAACAATCGCCAATGTCACCTTCAGGTTTTGCCAACTGAAATTCATTTCACATATTTGTTTATCACGCTGACGGTGTTATGATAAGTCTCCAGTCACCGTTGCCGGCGGAGCGCTGGATGTACCCTTTGGAAACAAGCTGCCTGATGTGCTTGTTGACTGCGGCAACATTTACCCCCGCCTCCTCTGATAATCTTGCAATGGTTATGTCTGGACTGGCATACATCAGATTGAGAATCCTGCTGGTAGTGTTTGTTCGGAATGTGACCCGCTCACCATCAAACCACCAAACATTTTCGCCTCGTTCCGTAAGGAAGCGAATATTGAATGATACCTCCTCCACAAACAGGTTTGTGAAGTAAGTGAGAAACTGCTGTATGCTTCGCTTAGATGCGTGAGCTCCCAATGAAGGGGTGGCTCCGACGGTCAAGTCTGTCTTGTGAAGAGCCTCGAGATATTCATTCTTCTTTCTGCTTCTCACAACAATCATAGGATAGCCGTGCCGCGAGAGGATGTAGTTGACCATCATCCTTGCTATGCGCCCGTTGCCGTCCTCGAAAGGGTGAATACGAATGTAACGATAGTGGAATATGGCCGCAAGCTCGATAGGTGTGAACTTGCCGGAGTGTTCCTCCCCGTTGTACCAATTCACAAGATCTGTCATCAATGCAGGTGTCTCTTCCGGCAACGCATACTCAAAACGGTCTCCGTAACGTGTGATGACACTGTTTGGGCGTGTCTTGTATTGGCCGGCGTGAATGACATAACTGCTGGTCTGCCCGCCGGGTAGATTGCGGTGTACCGTGTAGTCTTCTCGCAGGAGGGTCTTGTGCAAAGTCCGGATGAAGTTCTGTGTGAGTGGTATGTCTTTGAGCCCGGCCTCCTCGGTCATCATTTTCAGGCCAACATTGCTGGCGGTCATTTCCTGCACATCCTTGACTTCCGCTTCTCCGACTACCTTTCCGAAGAGGAGCAGAATCTCGGTCTGTCCATACGTGAGTGTGTTGCCCTCAATATGGTTGCTGTTATAGTTGAAATCAATTGTGAACCTCCGGCTCAACAATTCCCTGTCCCTGTCAGAAAGAGGTTGCAAGGCATTCCAACGGTTCATTATCGCCTCTACTTTATCCATATCATATTGCCTTTAATTTGCGAAATATCGTGTTTAAAGGTATATACCATCTACCTTTTGTCGCATTTGTTTGCAAATATACTCAAGTTTTTCAAAGAATATAAACAGTTTGAACCTAAATGCCTCCGATATGCGCGGCACCGGTCGCCGCTTTACGAGATTCCTTGCAGATCAAGTTTATAGATGGTATCCTTGTCAATGCATTCGTTTTTGAGAAACATAAGCATATAGATTGGACAATACGTGACAGGACCTTTCACGGAAAGGTTGTCATTGCAGAAGACCATCTCGCTTTCTATTTCATAGTTAGGAACTTTCAGGACATTGTCCATAGCGCTGTGACGCTCGTAGTTTTTGCCGGATTTGATTTCGATCGGAAGAATCTTTTCTTTGTAGGTCACTACAAAATCCAACTCTCCCTGCTTCTTGTTGTTGAAGTAAGCCAGAGAGAAACCGTGGGCTGTCAATTCCTGCGCGGCGGCATTTTCGAATATCCCGCCATAGTTGACATTCATTTCGCCGCGAAGAAGTTTCAGCTGCAATCCATCTGAATATTGGCAGGCGAGGAGTCCGACATCGTTGAGGAACAACTTGAACAGATTTCTCTGCTCGGCCAGTTTCAAAGGATATTTTGGCTCCTCCACATTGTATGTCGGCAGGGCGACACCTGCGTTCCTAAGCCACAGGAAGCTGTTGCAGTACCGATTGAACTTGAAATTCTCATTGAGATTCTTGAGAATGAAGCGTTTGTTCTTCGAGTTCAGCTCCGAAGGAATCAAATCGAAGATGTCGTTCAGGTACAGTTTATCCCTTGGATCATATTTGACGATATCCTTCTTGTAAAGTTTGATGATGGCTTTCTGTTCCTCTTCCACCAGACGCAGATTGTTGGTGTCAATATATTTGGAGACGGCGGCAGGCATTCCTCCGACCACCAGATAAAGCTGGAACACCTTCATCATCCTTTCGTGCACTATCCTGTCAACCGGAGTTCTGTTCCTGAAACTTTCCTCAAGCGTGCCAATGATAGTCGGAGCGACACCAACGGCAAGCGCAAATTCCTCAAAATCCAGCGGATACATATCGAATATGTCCATATATCCTACCGGCTCGCTTCGAAGATCCTTCAACTCGACACCAAGAAGCGATCCGCTCAGAGCATATCTGTAGCTTCCTTCTTCCACCAGGAATTTTATCAGAGTGACGATTTCCGGATATTCCTGCACTTCGTCAAAGAAGATAAGTGTCTTGCCGGGAATCATTTTCGTCTTGGCAAGCGCTGAAATCCTTAGTATCATCTCTTTAGCGTCCACCGCGCCGTCAAGAAAACCAATGGCGTTTCGGCTTTCGACAAAGTTGATCTCCACAGTGCTGTCGAAATTCTCCGCTCCGAACCTCCTTATGGCGAATGTTTTTCCCGTCTGCCTTGCCCCTGTGAGAAGCAACGCTTTGTTATGATTCTTGTAGAAACTTTCTATCTTATTGTCAATCTTGCGTTTAATCATCTTTTGTCCGCTTTTCCAAGGCAAAAATACATATTTATGTCCGTTTTTTCAAGGTGAATAAGTGTATTTCTGTCCGATTATTCTATTTTTTAGGAATTCGATTGATGTCCATACTTTCCTTGCTAATCTTAGATCCAAGGACAAATACCTTTGGACGACCATTAGAAAGTTGAACTTTACAAGTAATGACTGGTGTCCTTTTCCCTCCTACAGTCTCAATCCTTCGATATGCAGATACTTTGACGCTTCTATCAATGCTTAAACAACCATCTTCGTTGAAAGGATTAAAGCCATCACCTGAAATGATGAGGTCCTTCTGTCTTTTAAGTTTTTCTGTTAGAACTGGTTTCATCGGAATCGTGATTCCTTCACCGGATTCTTGAATGGTTCGGTACGTCTCAACAAGCTCCGCATATTCCTCCATGCTTGAATACAAGCCCCATGGAGTAGATAGGTTTTGAAGGTAATGCACATACTCATGGAGCATCACTCCAAAATCGTGTTCAGAGAGTGAATCAAAATCTCCCTGGAAACTAAATGGCAGTTTTATCTCCATAAAAGATGGTCTATAAGAGGCATAGGCCTGATGAAGTTGGTCAGGGTTTGCACCTCCCTCTCTTTCCACCAAAATGGCGATATTATGAACCAATGATGTTGTATCCATTATTAATAATTATGCAAGGCTAACCGTTACATATCATTCAGGGAGAGGCTTGAAAGTACAATCTTGTTCTTTCTTGCCAGTTTCTCCTTGGAAGAGAAGTACGCAGTTTTCTCTTCAAGAAGCCCTTTGTTAAACTTCTCCGGATTGCGCTTCACCTCTATCACATCGAGTACATTCTCCTTCAGACGAAGGGCAACGATGTCCAGTTTAGCTTGCTGATGATGACCATCCTTGTCAATGTACCCTTTAGGGTCCCACCACCCTCCGATATCGCGGTATTCCATACTCTCCACAAGTTTAAGCTTGAAGTATCTCTCAAGTACGTCACCAGAATATGTCTCATAATCATCTTCCATTATTCTGCGCAGCGCCGGGTACTGTCCAATTTCGATGAGTCGCTGGTTCTTCTCCACATAGCGGAACCAGAAACGGAGGAAGATGTCGCTGATCTCATATCGTACAGTCTGAGTTTTGGGCTTTGCCCATATTGGCCGGACTTTCCGAATCAGGTCATAAGTATCTTCTAGTTTTAATAGTTGCCCGCCTAGACTCTTTCCTCCCAGGTAGTCTTCAATGGAAGCCTGAGTATTATACCCCAACGATATTGCTTGAAGGATCGAGAAGTACGTCGCATACTTCTTTCCAAATTCCTGGATGAGGAGTTTCCTGCCCTCTTCTATCAAGGGAGAATCCTCCTTGCAGATTTTTGCAATCATCTTCCCACAAGTCGTGGCCTTCACATCAATGAACAACTCCACATATTTCGGGATACCGCCAGTAAATGTATATAGTGCAAGAAGATCGTCGTTGGAATAACCCGGAGCGTTGTCCTCCATGATTTGTTTGAGGACTGAAGTGGGGAAAGCCTGCAGTTTGATGGTCGAATCCTGTCTCCCGTAAAGGGGTTCTTTCCTGTCTTTGAAGAGTTTCTCCATCAGGGAATAAACAGAACCGCTGACAACCATATTCACATGGCTCTCCTTTTGGTACTTGTCCCACCAGTTCTGAATATCGCTGTATATGGATGGATTGATCTCCAGGAAATTCTGAAATTCATCAAAGACAAGCGTGTATTTCCGGCGCGTTCCTTCCTCCATTAAGAAACGGAAGACATCACGGAAAGCACTCATCGGAGGGACGAATACCCCTATCTTCTCATGGAGCTCTTCGCAGAATTCCCCGCATAGGACTGATTCACTTTTTTTACCTACGAATAGATATACATAGGTTTCATCCTGATAGGCTTCCTTTATAAGAGTCGTCTTCCCTATACGTCTCCTTCCGGTGACAACAGTAAGTCGAGAATAACCATTGTACGATAGTTCCCTCATTTCGCGCAGTGTCTCCAACTGCTCTTCTCTGTCATAAAACCTCATTTCAATAAAATTTTACAGTCGTAAAATTTACGGCTGTTGCAAAGTTAGCAAAAAGAATCGAATACGTAAGAGTAAAGGTGAAAAAGAGATAGACGGCGGAGTATGTCTGCGGATTCTTCAAGGGAAACAAGAATCAGTCGACAATCCGGCTGCTCTTCCTTGAAGGCTTTCAACCCGTTCTTATGGCGGGTCTTCACTTCCTCGCTGGACTTGATCTCAATAGCAACCTTTGTGTCTCCGATAATGGCATCGACTTCCTGGTCATTGTATGTGTGCAATAGGAGATTTTCTCACGGCGACGGTAATTAACGTGAGCACGATGAAAATTAACTAATTGATTATTAGGAAAATAGCGAAAGTTTTTGTAAATTTGTTAGAGCAAATAAACTATACAAACACTTTCGCTATGACGATCGCCAGAGACAAAATTACGGAAATTTTCTGTATGGCGGATGACTTCTGCCACATTTATGACAGATTTATCAAGATTAACGGACTCGCTCCCAAGCGGGACAAGTCTAAAAGGAAGTACCACCGTGACAGCACGCTGTCCGATGCCGAGGTGATAACCATCATGATACTGTTTCATCTGATGGGCTATAAATGTTTGAAACACTTTTACTTGAATGAAGTTTACAAGAATATGACCGACCTGTTTCCTCACACCGTCTCCTATAATCGCTTCGTTAAACTGGAGCGAAAGGTTGCTGTACCTTTCATCCTGCTCGTCAAGAAGTGCTGCCTGGGCGGCTGCACGGGGATCAGTTTTGTCGATAGTACGGCTTTGCGCGTCTGCAAGAACCAACGCATCCATCTCCACAAGGTTTTCAAGGGACTTGCCCAGCGGGGCCAGTGCTCGATGGGATGGTTCTATGGTTTCAAACTGCATCTGATCTGCAGCGAAAAGGGGGAACTCCTGAACTTCATGGTCACGCCTGGCAATGTGGATGACAGGGAGCCGCTCCGGAACAAGTCCTTCATTGAGCGGATCTTCGGTAGACTTGTCGGAGACAAGGGATACATTTGCAAAGAACTCTTTTCCAGGCTTTTTATTGATGGTATTCAATTTATTACAAAGCTGAAGAGTAACATGAAGGGACAAATCATGACCATTGGAGACCGCATTCTCCTCCGGAAGAGAGCGCTCATTGAGACCATCAACGACGAACTGAAAAACATGGCTCAGATTGAGCACTCCAGACACCGGTCCGTCGTCGGCTTTACGGTCAACCTGATGGCAGGCCTGGCAGCCTACTCGTTCTTCCCGAAAAAGCCGATGATTGATGTGGAACGCGTCTCGCCGTATGAGAATGGAGTTATTCAATTGTCACTCTTTTAGTTGTAATTCGTCGAACTCACGTTATCTTAAGAAAAACAGAAGAAATTTCAGATTCGTTCCAGATTTTATTTGTAATTTCGTCGAGTCGTGAGAAACGGAAACGATGATGAACCGTAAGGGTTTGCATTGACAACGGCGAGGGTAAGCTCGTGTCTTTCAGAGCATTGACAATTATTGAAAAGACATGCAGCCCTCAGGACATTGATATGGAACTATGAAGATACTGGTAATAGAAGACGAGCGCTCTTTGCAGGAATTGATTGCGAGAGCATTGCTGAAGGAGCATTATGTCGTGGAAGTGGCTTCGACATACGGTGAGGCGTGGGAAAAGCTGTCGTTGTTCTCATATGACTGCATCCTGCTGGACATCATGCTTCCGGACGGAAACGGGCTCGACCTGCTGAAGGCCTTCAGGGAAGAAGGAAAAGCATTGACAGTGATCATACTTTCAGCCCGCAACTCATTGGAAGACAAGATTATCGGACTGGAAGAGGGCGCGGACGACTACCTCCCGAAGCCATTCCACACGGCAGAACTTCTGGCCAGAATCAAGAGCGTGACCAGAAGAAGCAACGGAAGCGGACGCAACGGAATAGTCTATGGCAATGTCAAGCTCAACCCGGACAGCCGCACAGTGGAAGTCTGCGGAAAAGCATTGACATTGGTGAAGAAAGAATACGACATACTTCACTATTTCCTGCTCAGACCGGGGCACATGGTAGATAAATCAGTATTGGCAGAAGCCGTGTGGGGCGACGACATATATCTGGCGGACAATTTCGACTTCATCTATTCGCAGGTCAAGAATCTGCGCAAAAAACTGGAAGAAGCCGGCGCCGATATAGAAATCAAGTCAGTTTACGGATTCGGATACAAACTCGTCACTAAGGAATAAGGGACAGACTCGTCTATAAACGACACAATCTCAATTTGAACACGTGAGGCAAAAACCCGTCACCAAAGAATGAAACTGATCCACAATATCGCTGTACGCCTGTCTATGGCATTGCTCCCGGTCATCGCGCTCTGGGCGATGGTCTTTTACTTCGTCATCGTGGATGAGATCAATGACGAGGCCGACGACCTGCTTGAAAGTTACGCTGAACAGCTGATGGTCAAGAAGTTGTCCGGGAAGAAGCTGCCGGTTGCCAACATCATGACAGACGGGCATTACAGCATTTCCGAAGTAGCGGAGAGTTATGCAAATTCACATACCGGGATGGAGTACTACGATGCAGACTTCTACATTCAGGAGACAGACGAACAAGAACCTGCACGATTTCTCAAGACGATATTCAGAGACCGTGAAGGAAGATGTTTTGAACTCATTGTCGCTACACCTACAATCGAAAAAGATGACCTGATAGAGACCATCCTCTGGTGGATACTCGCATTGTATCTCATTCTGTTGCTGACAGTTATCGTGACCACTCTCGTCGTGTTCCAGAAAAGCATGCGGCCGCTATACATGATTCTCGACTGGCTCAATGCCTACACACCCGGAAAGTCACACGGCAGATTGTCAATAAACTCGGACATCCGGGAATTCCGTCAGCTGGAGAAAGCCGCCACAGATGCGACTGACCGCTCCGACAGAGCCTTCGAAAAGCAGAAACAGTTCATAGGCAATGCTTCACACGAGCTTCAGACACCGCTTGCCGTGCTTGGAGGAAGGATCGACTGGATGCTGGACAATGACACATTGGGAGAAGAAAGCGTCGGCGAACTCGTGCAGATGAAACGCGAACTCGGTCATATCGTGCGACTCAACAAGACACTTCTCCTGCTCACGAAAATCGACAACGGACAGTTCCCTGACGTGACTGACATAGACCTTTCAGCCATGGTGCTGTCCCAGAAAGAACTGTATGGGGAAATCTTCAGCAGCAAGCAGATAACCTGTTCAGCACAAATACCGGACTCCCCTGTCACGATAAAGATGAACGAGACGCTCGCCACGATTTTAGTGACCAACATCATCAAAAACGCATTTGTGCACAGCCCTGAGGACGGCAAGGTCACATTGACATTGACAGAAAACGAACTCGTGGTCGAGAACAGCGGGGACTCGCCTCTGGACAGCAGCCGGATTTTTGAGAGATTCTACCAGGGCTCGAAAAAAGAGGGCTCTACCGGACTGGGGCTGGCACTTGCCAAAACCATTGCAGACAGATGCGGAATGCTACTCACCTATTCTTATGTGGACGGAATGCACCGTTTCAGCGTAAAATTCTGAAAAAAGTTCAGAATTTCCGTGCCGATTACAGATTCACTCCAGAATTGTACTATAATTTCGCAATACAAAGAAGGACAATGTTATGTTTAAGAAGATCATTTTAGTAATCATTTCGCTCGCGGCGGCAGGAACATTGGGCTATTTCCTGTCAAACCTCGTGCACGACAAGGCGACAAGCCCGGAATCACTTCCGGAAAACGTATTGAGCTTCATCACTGAGCACTTTCAAGATGAAAAAATAGCATTTGCCAAAGAAGACAGAGACTTGCAGAAAATTTCCTACGAAATCGTGCTCACAGACGGGACCAAACTGGAATTCCGTCGCAACGGAGAATGGAAGGAAATCAACCGTCACCGCAACAGCATCCCCGACGGCATAATTCCGCAGGCAGCAGCCGACAAGGTCAATGAACTGTATCCCGACTCGTTCATCACCAAGGCCGAGTATGACGACGGAGAACTTGAGCTGAAACTGGACAATGGCTTCGAACTGAAATTCGACAAGAACTTCAATCTTGCAGGACTCGACCGATAGCCCGGATAATCAGAGATAAAAAAAAATACAAATCAATAAATTATAGTACAATGAAAAATTTATTTATTACAGCAATGTGCATCTGCCTGATGACACTTGCAGGCTGCAGTAAAGCTTCGACTGACAGCCAGATAAACGAAAAAGCGAAAGCAGAATTGGCAGAACGCTATCCGGATGCAGTCAATGTAAAATGGACATCCAAGAACGGCTACGACGTGGCGCAATTCAACAGAGTCGCTACACGTTCAGCCAACGCAGGATATGACTTCTCCGTATGGTTCAACCGCTCAGGACAGTGGTGCATGACCGAAAGCGAGATTTCGTACAATGAACTTCCGGAAGCCGTAAAGACAGCTTTCCAGGCAAGTGAATATGCTGACTGGAAAGTGGATGACATCGACAAGCTCGAGAGAAACGGCATGGAGACCTTCTATGTCATCGAGGTCGAGACACGTTCCGGCAATATCGAAAAGGAAGCGGACCTGTATTATTCTGAAGAAGGAGCCCTCATCAAGACAGTGGTGGACATCGATTCCGACTACGACTACGAGGACTATCTCCCGACAGACATCCAGTCCGAACTCGAGAAATTCATCGGACAGAAATACCCTGGAGCAGCAATCATAGATACAGAATATGATGACGGCGAAATCGAAGTCGAGATTGTACACGAAAGACGCGGCAAGGATGTGTATTTCAGCAAGGACCACAACTGGCTCCGCACAGAGTGGGATGTACGTAAAAACGAACTTCCGGCAGCCGTTCTGACCCAGATCAGCACATCTTATCCATCATGGAAAATCGATGACGCCGAATACGTGGAGACCCCATCAGGAGACTGGTTCAAGATAGAACTTGAAAAAGGGGACTCGGAAGTCAAAATCAAAATTACAGCTGCCGGAGTTATTTTATAAGCGAAGGCTATTCAAATGCCCAATGCCCGATGTCAGTGCGGTGGAAGAGGTTATCGCAATCCACCTTGGACACAGCCTCAAGAGCCTTGTCATGAGCTGACTTGAGATCAGGGGCAGAAGCAAGAACCATCAGTACACGGCCGCCATTTGTCACCAACGAATGGCCGGCCTTGTCGTATGACTCGTGGCCTTCTCCCGGTTTCTTGAGCGTGGTACCCATATGATAAACCTTGACGGAAGGGTCACTCAGCACCGCATCCAGTCCCTTGATTTCCACGCCTTTCTTACATGAGCCTAATTAACACCAGCTTTATGGAGCCAAAGAAGCAACGCGCCTTCCGTTGGATTTCCGATTGCCTTAATCTTTGAAGGATCTGCAAAATCAAGGTTTGCAGTTGTATTGACAGCAATGCATTCTTTGATAAGACTTGACGTATTCTCTTCCAAGAGAGCTTGATCCGAAAGACCAGCAAAAGCAGTTTCATAAACCTGCATCTGATTCTTGGTAAGAGTTCCTGTCTTATCCGTGCAGATAACAGACGTTGCACCTCCCGTATCCGTCCCTGCCGACAAGAGGCTTGACGGAATGCTCGATGCATGCGATCTCGTACTTGCATTTACCAAGACCTCTTCCCATCAGGAAGCGGTCCACATCCTCGCGGGAAAAATCCTCGTCGTTGAAATTAATGTACATATACGACCCGTTGCCGAGGAATCCGTATTCACCGGAAGCCGTCACCAGAACAAGACTCCCGGAAAGCTCCAATCTCATATCCTTGAAAGGAGAGTTTGCGTCCGAGACCGCATCCGAGAAGTTCATCCGTGGGCGAACCTTGTAGAGTTCCTTGTTCACGTTGGAAAGCTCGCCGCAAATCGTGGAAACCGCCATTGACTCGCCCGTGAACCCTGTCTCCGTGTCCATCCACCAGAACGAGAGGAGATACTTCTGACCGGGGACCGGAGTAAAGCCGATCCTGTCAATGTAGGCCTCCGTGATGTCCGCATCTCCCCAGTCCGAGTAGAATGCAGGTAAAAGCAATCCCGACGTTAAGAGGTTCAGCAGCTGAACGCTTCGTCAAGATGTCCGAAGAAAACCTTCGCAGACGTGCCTCTGTTGATTTTTCTAAGGAGGCAGCCAATTCTTATGCAATTTTGAAAAAGAAAGAGGGGAATAAGTAAATCGTGGGGTATCTATTGGACAACTGCCGTTTCGGCAGATTAACATCAGAAATCATTAATCAATGTCAGCCGTATACTTGCAGTAAAAACGCTGACATTGATTCGTTTTTTCACGACCATACATAGGACAATTATCGTGATTATATGCTGGAGATGATGGGAACAACCCATTGCTTCTTTACAGACGAAAAAGATAATACGATACAACCGAAAATGGTTTGTGCTTTCTCATTGTCAAATTCATCGTTAATTTTCGGACTTTCAGCACTTTTTCTGAGGATTGTTTCCGTGGGTTATGTTGTCTCGTCTGGCTTGCCGGAGTCTTGGACGTTTATCCAACGGCTTTATATTCAGTTATATTCCTGATTTTGGCGACCTGATCCGTGGCGTTGATATATTCATTAAGACCAGCCTCGGTTGTTGAGGTTGGCGTTCTTTCTCTTGCACTTCCTGCTCCGGGCGGGGAGGTGATTCGGCGGTGTTCTGCCTTGCAAGTTGTGCTCATATTCATTCCCATTGTCTTATGCTTTTACCATTAATGCCGCGTTTCTGGGAAAGGTGAACCGGGAATTTTGAGAAAAGATGATTTTTTCCCGTTGCCTCCCACTGAGGTCGGGTGATGGTATGGCCATTCCGCCATATTCCAAATGATGGCTTGATCTTGTGAACCACTTATTGTTCAATGCTAAATAACACCTTGTTTTGTGGAAAACTATGATTTTATTTGCACTACGATGATGAGAAAAGCGAGGAACGAATCTTCTGTCTTTATGAGATGGAAAATTTGTTCCTTTGTTTATCTGAGAATCTAAAGTAACCTTTTGGGGTTCGGATTGATGAAGGCTTGATGAAATAGAAACCCCGGATTCATCACCAGCACTGATGTCTGGGAGAGGAATGACCGGGACTGCATTACGAAACTATGAAAAAGTTACGTTATAGCAAAACTTTTTTTGACTCTGCCCGTGTTGGAATTCTTGCGTTGGACTTGTAAAGTCTGATAAAAAGGTATATATTTGCAAATATTAACTTTAAAGTTAACTAAGATGGGGGTGTATGATATACGATTGATAGAGGAGCACGAAGCTGTGAATTTTTACAGTATTATGCTGGAGGGTGAGGAATTGACGGAACTTGAAAAATTTTTCGACAAATTTCCTGTTGGGTGTGAGTATGATGAGGAGATGGATGTGATTGTTGCCTGGCTTGATAGAATAGGGGAGACAGGTGCTCTTGAAAGATATTTTAGACCGGAAGGTAAATATGGGGATGGCGTGAGTGCTATACCTATAGAGTCGGGAAAGCTTGTTTAAGGCTGTCAGACAAGATACTTATCTTTGGAAACGGTGATGCTAAGGACACAAAATCTTGGCAAGAGAGTGAGACTCTTTCTGCTTATGTTCAGTTGCTGATGGACACCAGTCGTTTCATCGCTTCCAGAGTGAGAGATGGTAAGTTATTACTTGTTGACAAGGAAATAGTAGGTGATTTACAATTTGTTCGTGATGAAAAGGAATAGTGTGATAGACCGGCGTAGGACGCATGTCTCTGATGCTGTCAGGGAAAGAGTTGATTTGTCTTTCCGTATAGTTGACAGGATTCACGTCATTCTTACGGATAAGGGACTCAAGCAGAAGGACCTTGCTGAGATGCTTGGAAAAAAAGAGCCTGAGATAAGCAAGTGGATGCGCGGGACGCATAATTTTACCATCGGGACCATTGCGGCTATCGAAGCGGTCTTGGGCGAGCCGATTTTGCGTGTTTGTGACGGAGATCATACGTCAGGAAATTGACCGAATTGTTCGGTAGGTATGTCATTATCGCGTCTGCGTTCACCGTCCTCGTGGTATTCGATATATCTCCTGTTTATATTTTCGTGATCTATTCAAGAATCTCCCATTGGCCTCCGTAGGTCGGTGGTCATATGTGGGCTCTTCCACGCCTGCCTCCCGGCAGCTGTATGCTATCTTGCGGATGCCTGAACCCCAATTCTCCAGATAGGTCATCTTGTATAGTGTTTGATCGAATATCGGATTGTACGGGAATGAAAACTGCTGCCGAACAATGGACGACATCCGCTCCTCCGAATGCTTGATCTCAGTATTGTCCCATAAAATCTTCTTACGCATAGTCAAGGTTTTACAAAATGCTTTCAGCCGCAGATTGTGTCTATTCCCACAGAGGCTGGATAGAGCTGAAAAACTCAAATCCCAAGGCGCAAGTTTTTCACGACAAGGTGTCATCCAGATGCTTCCAACAGGCTTTTGACTGAAAGCATTTTGTAAATTCACTTCGAAATCGGCAAGAGACAGCAATCTTGATTCACGTTCGCCGACCTTGGCTAGTGGCATAGTCGGTTCAGTTCCTAGAGGTTGTTATTTCGAGAGAAATGGAGGGTATCAAGGTAGGCATTCCTAACAAGTGTAAGACCACAATTATTTGAGCATAAGTGTTATAAGGCAAAAGTTATCCAACTCCTATATAGTTCCCTTTACGTATTATGCTGCATACGGGATATGAAAAAGAATATATCCGTTGCCTGGGCATCCGATTACTGATGATGAACTCGCGGACCTGGAACCGCATCGGGGTGAAAATGAGGAGTATGCCACTCTAGGTGCGAATATATTCACACACCTGGGAGTTGGGACCATCGCTGTGTGGCGCTCTGTTGCCGCTCGGCTCTTCAGGGTACGGGAAATGGAACACGCCTGGAACTGCGATCCGCTGACCAGCAGCAAGATGCGGTTCCAGGTGCGCAGAGGATAAGTTTCGGTTATAGGGAAACCACCGTGATTCACATTCGAGTTGTGTGACCTCGTGAGATTCGGCGAAAAAGGTGATTATTCGCCGAGAAAATATCGGTGAATATCTTGCTTATTTGCCGAATAATCCATGGCTTTGCCGGAAAGAACACGCGGCTATGTATATATATCAAAGAGATGATTGGTGGCAGTTTCAGTATGATAAAGATGCTGTAATGAACAAGTTGGGGGCTGTGAGAGCCAGACAAGGGATGATGCTTGGCAGGATGCAGTCTCTCGGATTTGACTTTCAGGAAGAGGCTATGCTTGCCACGATGTCTCTGGAATTGGTACGTTCGTGCGAGATTGAGGGGGAAGCCTTGAATCTTACGGAGGTCCGGTCTTCAATCGCAAGGCGGCTTGGTATCAACTCTGCTGGTATGGTTCCAGTGTCCAGATATGTGGATGGCGTTGTGGATATGCTGTTGGATGCCACCCAACATTACGATGCACCACTTTCGGATGAGCGTCTTTTCGGATGGCACAATGTTTTGTTTCCAACCGGACGCAGCGGATTGTTCTCAATAGAGGTCGGCAAGTACCGCGGCGGAGAGATGCAGGTGGTGTCAGGGCCGATGGGGCAGGAGAAGATTCATTATGAGGCTCCAAAACCGGAATTTGTGCCAGAAGAGATGCATCGCTTCATTGATTGGGTAAACGGGGACGACGGCACAGATGCTGTGGTCAAGGCTGGCGTCGCGCACTTGTGGTTCGTTTCCATCCATCCGTTTGATGACGGAAACGGGCGCATTACAAGGGCTATCACCGATATGCTCCTAGCTCGTAGCGAGCGTTCATCAAAGCGTTTCTACAGTATGTCCAATGAGATTAAAGTTCTGCAGAAGGAATATTATGAAGTGCTTGAGAAGACTCAAAAAGGTGATGGGGACATATCCTATTGGCTGCTATGGTTTCTTGGGCGCTTTGACAAGGCTCTTTCTTCAACGGAAAACACATTGTCATCTGTCTTGTCAAAGGCTCGTTTTTGGGAAGTTCATAAGGATTTACGGGTAAATGAGCGCCAACGAAAGATCATTAATATGCAGTTTGACGGATTCTTTGGCAAACTGACTACCGGTAAGTGGGCGAAAATCGGTAAATGCTCCACGGACACAGCCCTTAATGACATCCGTGATCTAGTGAATAAGGGTGTCCTGAAAAAGAATGACGAAGGTGGCCGCAGCACGAATTATTCGTTGCTTGATTGAATGGGGTGTCCTGTATTTTGTGAAATACATTTCTGGACCGTTTGTGTATTTTACAAAATACATGTGCAGTTGAACGTTTCCTAAACCATAGGAAAATAATTGCGGATTGCTTCCGAATATTTAGGAAATAATTATTTTTGTGGAATGCCGCGTAGTGACATTCGATCAGGAAGGCACCTACAATTACAAAGGGTTGGACATCAAAGTCGAACGGATATGGAAATGATGGCATAACCCCGTCTTCCGACCCTTATTAGGTTCGGAAGGCGGGGATTATCTGCTCTTGCCCGGAGTGGGGATGCCATGGGGGCTTGGCCGGGCCGTCAAGTCCAAGCAATTCCTTAGTCCAGGTACTCGATCTTGAAGTCGTAGTCCCACTGGGTGTAGTAGAGGTTGCCTTTGGACCACTCGACTTCGCCGCGCTGGAAGTCCACGGTGTCGCTGCGGGGATATTTCTTCGCGGGTGAGAGGTTGCCGCCGAAATCGGTGTTGACGATCATCCTGTACGGCTCGATGCCGCCGAGGAAGAAGTCGCCGCCGTAGGAGGTGATGCCGAAACTCTGGTCAACCGGAACCCAGCCGTAGCCTTCGAAGTAGACCTCGCCCCAGTCGTGGAGGTTGCCCGCTCCAGGATGCATCATCAGGCCGCTCTGCCATCTGGCCGGAATGCCTTTGTAGCGGCACATCGTGATGAAGAGCAGCATCACCTGGCCGCAGTCGCCGTGACGGTTCGTCAGGACATATTCAGGAATATTCCCGATCGTGGAGTAGTCTCTGGCCGACGCCCACGGGAACGTCCTGTCGATCCAGGTGTAGATCGCCTTCGCCTGAAGGTACGGGTTGTCGATGCCGGCGGTGACCGAGTCGGCGGCTGCCTTGATCCTCTCGGTGAAGATCACATGCTGCTCCCGTTCGGCGGTATATTCCTTATACTCAGGATCCGAGACATTGTAGGCCAGCACTTTGGAGGAGTCGATCGGATGCCATTCGCCGCAGGAGGTATATTCAAAGACCTCGTGGAAGACGGTGGCTTTGTCCCGGGCGGTCCTGGCCTCCATATAGACGCTGCTGTGGGGGTTGGAAGGGTCTGAGAATGTGAGCTTTTCGGCAGGGTAGGCGGTGCTGTTCACCCCTGCCTCGATGAACTTCACACCGGTCTGCCTCGCCACGTCCTGCCGAGGAAGCGGCAGCCAGCAGCGGATGGTCTGCCCCGGGCGCAGGGTGTTGGCGTGGACGCTCAGGGTGAAGGTCACCCTCATCCTCTTAGGCAACGCGAGGTAAGGGTTCTCCTTCCCGGCGGCGAGGTTCTCAAGAACCTGCCGCTTGATCGCCGGAATGGTCGCCGCGTCGATGGCGGCGTGTCCCGAAAGCGAGGTGCCGCTCTTCGACAGATCCTGCTCCCTGTCATCGGCGGCGGCCTTTATAGCGGCCAGCTCCGGATTGATCCTGAACAGGTTGCGGGCGGCGGCGCTGAAGTACATCGTCTGCCTGCCGATCCGCGCCGACTCCAATTCCCCGCTGGCGGTCCACTTGTCGATCTGCCAGTCCGTCACGTCCGGAATGTATTTCTGAATATACTCCTTCACATCCTCCCTGGTGGCGCTGAACTCCGTCGCCATCCTTTGCGCCAGATCCTTGTCCCAGGAATATCTGTACCTCATCTGCCTCGGCAGCCAGAAGTTCGCCGCCAGCGCGAGCGCCACCAGCGCCCACAGAACTATCTCTTTTCTTTTCATCGCCATAACTTACAACAGTTTAAGCCCGAGTCCGGGGCGGTCGGGAAGGGTGATCTTGCCGTTTACTACGGTCATTCCCTCGAAGCGGTCGTTGGCAATCAGGAGGTTGCCGTCGAGGTCGGCGAAATCCACGGCAGGGGAGAGCTGGGCGGCGGCGGTCACGGCGCAGGAAGTCTCGGTCATGCAGCCGACCATCACCTTCATCCCCTCGGCGCGGGCGTAGTTCAGCATCTTCCAGGCCTCGCGCATTCCGGTGCACTTCATCAGCTTGATGTTGATTCCTGAATATGCTCCCTTGACCCTCTGCACGTCCGTCAGGCACTGGATGGCCTCGTCGGCGAATGTCGGCAGCGGACTCCTTTCTGTCAGCCAGGCGTTGTCGTCCAGCATTTCCTTCGGCATCGGCTGCTCGACCATCACAACGCCGTGCTCCTTCAGCCAATGGATCATCTCAAGCGCCTTCTCCCTGTCCTTCCAGCCTTGATTGGCGTCCACGGCGAGAGGCAGGTCGGTGATCTCCCGGATGGTCTCGATCATCTCCTTGTCGTTGTCCAGTCCGACCTTGACCTTAAGAATGTTAAACTGTCCGGCGCACTCCTTTGTCTTCTCGCGCACCACGTCCGGAGTGTCGATCCCGATCGTGAAGGTGGTGTCGGGAGCCTTGGCGGCGTTCAAGCCCCAGATCCTGTACCACGGCTGCCCCATCAGCTGACCCACAAGGTCGTGCAGGGCGATGTCCACGGCGGCCTTCGCGGCGGTGTCCCCTTCGTTGATCCCATCCACATAAGTCAGGATGTCATCGATCTGGAACGGGTCACTGAACTGCCCCAAGTCAACCTTTTTCAGGAAGTTGCAGACGCTCTCCACGGTCTGCCCGAGGTACGGCGGCATGGAGGCCTCGCCGTAGCCGGTGAATCCGTCATATTCAATCTTCACCTGCACGTCCGGCGTGGTGGTCCTTGAATATGTCGCCACGGTGAACGTGTGCCGCAGCTTGAGCTCATACGGCTCGAAACTCAGCCTCATCCTTGCCGAGCCGCCAACTTTGTATGGTTTAGGAATATTACCGCCGCTCTCCTTGCCGGCGCATCCTGTGACGAGTCCCCCCGTCCCGATGAGCAGTCCGCTCCCGGCGGTCACCATCCCCGCCGTCCTAAGAAAATCCCTGCGTTTCATTGTGCGCCTATCTTATTGATTCAATGAATGATGTCATTTCCGGAACCTTGCCGAGGGTGGAGTGGAAGAGTTTCATCTGGTTGCGGGTGCGGACGAGGTTGTGCTCCGGGTACTTGATCTTGTAGTAGGTGTCGCCGCCTATGTAGTCGGCGAAGAACCTTACTGCCTGCATGAATGGGAACAGACAGGCGGCGTATGGCAGATTCTCCCTCTCGATCGGGGAGAGGAACGGCTTTGTCCCTTTCAGATAGCCTCTTGTGAAGGCTTTGAAGATCTCCATGTCGAAATCGACCTTGTCCAGTTCCGGCGAATCCTCGGCCACAGGGTTGGCGGCGGTGCGCAGGAAGTCCCCGAAGTCGGAGAACACATAGCTTGGCATCACGGTGTCCAAGTCGATGACGCAGAGGATCTTGCCGTCCTTGTCGAACATCATGTTGTTGACCTTCGTGTCGCAGTGGCATATTCTTTTAGGAAGCTTTCCCTCACGGTGCAGCTGCTCAGCCTTGCACATCTGGACCCCGTATTTGTCGATGTCCTCCAGTATCCTGTGAAGTTCCTGATTCTCTGTCTTGTCATCGGCATGCAGACGTCCGGCCCTGTCTTCTCTGACAGCCTCGACCAACTGCCTGAGTCTCAGCTCCATGTTGTGGAAGTCCGGAATCGTCTCTCCGAGCGTGTCCGGGATGTCGGCAAGCATCGCCTCGAAGTTGCCGAAAGCCTCGCCGGCGTACTCTGAATATTCCGGATTGACGGTCTCGTAGGTGTAGGCGTCATTGATGAACACCGAAACCCTCCAGAACTTGCCGTCTTCCAGGCAATATGTCTTCGGCTTCTCGCTCATCAGCACTTCAACCTTCTCTCCTTCAGATCTCAACGGAATGAACCTCAATACCTTGCGGTCGATGTCCTCTGCTCCTTCGGCCTCTAATTTTTTACGAATATGTCTGGTCACGGCCTCGATGTTGCCCTGGAGCAGATCCACGTCCGTGAAGATCGCGTTGTTGATCCTCTGCAGCACGTAATCCGGCGCGCCGCCCTCCGTGACAACCTTGTAAGTGTCGTTGATCAGCCCGTTGCCTAAAGGCTTTATCTCCTTGACCTCGCCCTCGATGGCGAAAAGTTCAACTATTTTTTTCAGATCTGTCATAGTTAGTGTCATTTTTAAATATCAATCTCTCAAAGATAACCATTTCAATCAGGAATTTCAAGTCTTGGCCCAATCATTTGATTACGAAAATTGTTATTTTTGCGGTTAACTCCTCATCGCTTGCGGAAAGTGACTTTGCAATGACTTTCGTGCGTGAGAGGTTTTTTATTAGTCATTATGGAACTTTATGAATATGCCCGTCCGGGGCTGATGGCCGGGAAAAAGATACTTTATGTGCACGGGTTCGCGTCCAGCGGGCAGAACGGGAGTGTCAGGACGCTGAGGCTGCTGATGCCGCGGACTCAGGTGCTGGCGCCGGATCTGCCGGTGGAGCCGTTCGACGCGATGGAGTTGTTGAGGAATATGGTCGTGTCCGAAAAGCCGGATCTGATTGTCGGCTCCTCAATGGGGGCGATGTACGCGGAAATGCTGTACGGCGTGGACAGGATTCTTGTGAACCCGGCGTTTCAGCTGGCGGACACGCTGCTGAAAAACAATGGGCTGGGACGGCAGGAGTTCCATAACCCTCGTCAGGATGGCGAGACATCGTTTCTGGTCACAAAAACCCTTCTGGAACATTTCCGGGAGGTCAGCTCGCATTGCTTCGAAAGGGCTTCGGAGGACCAGGACAAGGTTTTCGGGCTTTACGGAAAGCGCGACACCCTGGTACACACATTCGATCTGTTCTCCGGACATTATCCGCAGGCGGTCAGGTTCGACGGCGAGCACTATCTTAACGACGAGGCGATCCTCCATTCGCTGCTGCCGGTGATCCAATGGATAGATGACAGGCAGAATGGCGTTCAGAGGCCGGTGCTGTTCATCTCGCTGAGCGACAGGATCATCAACCACTCCAGCGGGTTCCACAAGGCTGTGGCCACGCTGGCCGCGGACTATGACATCCACATTGTCGCCGGGGTGCCGTACAACAATCCCGAATTGTGTCAGAAGGTCTTTGGATGGTGCGAGGAGAACCTCGGTGTCCCTGTCTGGAACCGTGTCACGATAACGAACCACAAGAATCTTCTACTGGCTGACTATCTGATCGACGCCGAGCCAGAGACCAACGGCGGCAAGGACTTCATGGGCACGATGGTTCATTTCGGCTCCGACGCCTTCAAGACATGGGAGGATGTCCTGACCTATTTCGCACGCCTTGGCGGGCAGTGAGTTTTATACGTTAACCGAGCTTGTGGCCTTTGTGTCATATTGACTATTGTAGCCTTTGTTCAGAGTGCCGGCCTTTTTGCCTATGATAGGGCAATGGGCGGAAAATTCTGCTAAACACTGAGTTTAACAACACTTGACTGCCCTATAGTCACCTTAAAAATCACGTTTTTTTCGTCTGATTGTTGTGTATTTGTGGAGAACAATCATTATCTTTGTATCATCCACACGCATAATGACATACTACACACATTGTTTAATTTAACTCTAATCACTAGATGAAGAAAGTATTTCTCTTGATCGTTTCGTTGTTCTTCGCAGTCAATGCGTTGGCACAGACGAAAGTCAAGGGCGTGGTTGTCGACTCTTCCAATCAGCCCCTCATCGGTGCAGGTATCGTCCAAGTCGGAAACACCACCAATGGCACGGTAAGTGACATTGACGGTTCGTTCTCTTTGAATGTACCCGAGACCGCATCTCTCCAAGTATCCTGTGTCGGCTATACGACGAAAATCGTGAACATTGAAGGCAGGACTCAACTTACTATCATTCTTGATGAAAACTCTGAACTCCTCAATGATGTCGTTGTCGTCGCTTTCGGGCAGATGAAAAAGGAGGCCTTTACGGGTTCCGCCGGGACAATGAAGTCTGAGGAGCTTGCCAAAGTACAGGTGACCAACGCCGCCTCGGCTCTTGCCGGCCGTGTCGCCGGTCTCCAGATCAACAACTCTTCTTCACAGTTGGGTTCGTCACCGAGCATTACGATCCGTGGCGTCAGTTCCATCTCCTCTGGTACCGAGCCTCTTATCGTTATCGATGGTATGCCTTTTGACGGCGACCTCAGTCTTGTCAACACCAATGACATCGAGACGATGACCGTTCTGAAGGATGCTGCCTCCAACGCCCTCTACGGAGCCCGTGGAGCCAACGGTGTGATTATGATCACGACCAAACGCGCGACTTCCTCCGACGCGAAGATTACTTTCGATGCCAAGTGGGGTGTTAACCAAAAAGGGCTTAGGAACTACAAGACCACAAATGCCCGGGAGTTCTTCGAGACATATTATAATATGCTCTACAACACCTATGTTAAGGAGGAGGGGGCGACAGCCGAGTCAGCCCACAGGAAGGCCAACGCGGGCCTTTTCGATTCCGGTATCGGTCCGGGCTATGTGCCTTACACCATGCCGACCGGACAGGACTTCATCCTTGCTGGTGGCAGAATGAATCCTGACGCTGTTGAGGGAGCGTTCCACAATTTCGGCGGCAGTACCTATTGGATCCAGGCCGATGACTGGGAGAAGGAAGGGCTTCAGTCAGGATTCCGTCAGGAGTACAACCTTAGCGCATCAGGCCGCTCTGAAAAGATGAATGTCTATGGATCCCTCGGCTACCTTGATCAGGAAGGTATCCAGGAGGGTTCATCGCAGACCCGTCTGACCGCCCGCCTGAAGGCGGACTATCAGGCGAAGAAGTGGCTCAAGATCGGAGGAAACTTCAACTACACCAGGTATGAATATTCCCAGACCTCCGAAGGCACGATCGGCACAGGCACCATCTGGAGCATCATCAAGTGCCAGGCTCCTATCTATCCGGTCTATATCCGTGACGCCAACGGCAACATCATGACGGATAACACCGGCCGCCAGGTCTATGACTTCGCCAACAGCCAGTTGGGAGACCTCAGCCGCGCGGGGGGCACCGGCGGCAACGCGATCTTCGCCAACAAGTACCGTGTCTCAAAAACCACCGGAAACTCATTCATAGCAAGCGGTTACGCCGACATCAAACTCTTCCCGGACCTTACCCTCACAATCAACGGCAACGCCTATGACTATGACCGCAGAGGCCTTTACACGGAAGACCCGTACACCGACAAGTACACGTCTGGCTCCAACAACGGCTACCTCTCTAAGTCGTCTTCCCGCACGTTCACCTACAACGCCCAGCAACTCCTCAACTACCATAAGGTGATAGATAACACTCATGACATTAGCGTGATGCTCGGCCACGAGTACTACAACTACCTTTATGAATATATGGGAGCGTCAGGCTACAATTTTGGTATCGACGGTGCTACCGAGCTTGCCCAGGTGCTGAACAAAAACGGTGACCCGTACTCATATTCAAACGCTTACAACAACGAAGGATATTTCTTCCGCGGAATGTACAGCTACGATAATAAATACTTCGGCTCTCTCTCGTTCCGTCGTGACGCTTCCTCACGCTTCCATAAGGATTACCGTTGGGGTAACTTCTGGTCGGCTGGAGCGGCCTGGATTATTTCCAAGGAAAACTTCTTCGATGTGGATTGGGTTGACGAACTCAAGTTCAAGGCCTCCATCGGCAGCCAGGGTAATGACAACATCGGCAATTTCCTCTACGCTGACAACTACACGATTGTGAACAACAACAACTCCGTGGCTTACCAGTGGCTTCAGAAGGGAACCAAGGACATCACCTGGGAGACCAATACCAACGTCAACACTGGTATCGAGTTCAGCGTGCTTGACAGCCGCATCAGCGGTAGCCTTGATTATTTCTACCGCAAGACCACGGATATGCTATTCACCCTCAGTACCCCTCCTTCAGTCGGCTACACAAGCTATTGTCTGAATATGGGTGATATGCGCAACTCGGGTCTTGAACTTGTCCTCAGCGCCGATATCATCAGAATGAAGAACATCTCCTGGGGCGTAGACTTCAACATCTCCCACATCAGGAATAAGGTGCTTTCATTGCCTGACGATATCAAGACCACCGAGATAGAAGGTTACAACGGCTATGTGAACGACGACCCATCCTTTGTGTCCAAGTACAAGTACTTCGTGGCAGAGGGCCTTTCCCTCTACACCTGGTACCTTCCTAAATATGCCGGAGTTGATTCCGAGACCGGTGAGGCTCTCTTCTACAAGGATGTCACCGACGAGGCCACAGGAGCGGTCACCAGGGAGACGACCAAAAACGCAAGCGACGCCACTGAATATCTTTGCGGCGACGCTCTGCCTAAGTTCCAGGGTGGTCTCTCGACCTCATTCAGGTACAAGAACTTCGATTTCTCCGTCCAGACAACCTTCCAGCTTGGCGGTAAAGGGTATGACTATGTTTATCAGGTTCTTATGCATTCCGGCGGACAGACTGGAACGACCTGGCACAAGGATATGCTGAACGCTTGGACGGAAACCAATCATTCCGATATTCCTGCTCTCCGCTATTCCAACACCTATGGCCAGTCTCCTCGCTCGGACAGGTTCCTCACCAGCACGAGTTATCTCAGCCTCCAGAATGTGAATTTCGGCTATACGCTTCCGGCCAGGCTTACCCAGAAGTTCAATGTTGCTTCCATAAGGGTTTACTTCTCGGGAGAGAACCTTGGCTTCATCTCGGCCAGAAGAGGTTTTGACCCTCGTTATGCGATCGGTGGCTACACCAACTCCGAACTTTATTCACCAATCCGCACCTTGTCTGGCGGTATTACCTTAACTTTCTAATAACAAAGAAATATGAAAATCAATATAGCGTTAGCTTCAGCTGCGGCATTGGTTTGCCTTACTTCCTGTATGCAGGAGGTTCTGCCTACCGAGTCGGTGATCTCTGACCAGATCGGTCAGTCCGCTTCCGCCCTTGATGGCATGGTCAACTCCATCTACACCAATATGGTGGGCTACAAGAACGAAGACGGCGGTATCGAGACCATTTCATACGGCGGCATGCGTGTGCAACTTGAGCATTCCACCACAATGATGGTATGCCCTGGCTACAATGGATTCAACACTATGGGCGCATGGACGCAAGGTGCGGTTTCCGCCAGTGGTTCCAACCGTGGTATCTACCCTACATATCTCTATTACGGCTACATCAAGACTGTCAATGACGTGATCGGAATGATCGATCTAGGGAACGCCACTGACGAGATGCTCGTCGATCTTGGAATATGTTATGCCTACAGGGCTTTGTACTATATGGATCTCGTGCAGATCATGGAGTACAAGAAACCGCTCGATTCAAGGTACGTGTATGTGGATCCCAAGAGAGACCTCAGCAATCTTGGTGTTCCGATCGTAACGGACAAGACCACGACCCAGGAGGCTTCCAACAATCCTCGCGCGACGGTTGACGAGGTCTATGACCTGATTCTCTCAGACCTTGCAGAGGCTGAGAAGTATCTCGCCGGCTACACCCGTAAAGATAAGGTTGAGCCTGACCTCGCCGTCGTGTATGGCCTTTTCGCCCGCGCCTACACCAACCTTGCGTCACGCACTGAGCGTGCCGCGAAGTACACCGCCAAGGCTGATTACTGGAAACTTGCCGGGGAGTATGCCGACAAGGCTATCTCCCAGTCCGGCTGCACGCCTCTCACCGAGGCTCAGTGGACGGATCCCAAGACCGGTTTCAACAACCGCAACTCTCAAAATTCATGGATGCTTGCCACCCACATCGATCCTAACAACACGACAGCCGCCACTGACGGATCTTTCGTATATGCTATGATTATGGGTACAGAGACCACGTTCTCTGTCTATGGGTGGCGTGTAGGGCGAGCCCTTGATCGCGCCGCCTACGAAAGGCTTTCCGACAACGACTGGCGCAAGAAGTCCTGGCTTGGGCCAGAGTTCTTCTATGAGTCCAAGAACCAGAAACCAGGTGAAGCCTATCTGGTCGAGAAAGATGCCAATGGCAACCTGATCAACAACAAGTGGGCTACCGCCGGCAACAACAAGAGCACCGAGCAGGCCGACTGGAGTAACGACCCTGGCAAGTATCAGTTCAGCAACTCCGCCTCTTGGGTCCGCTCACGCATCAACACGAGTTACGGATTCAAGGCCTGGCCTTGGCTCTACGTGAACCTCAAGTTCCGTCCTAACGAGGGTAACTACAACACCTACGAGGTCGGCGGAGCGACAGACTTCCCGATTATGCGTGTGGAGGAGATGTACTTCCTGAAGGCAGAGGCCGAACTTAACACCACCGGTGTCGCCGCCGCCAAGGCAACTCTTGAGGGTCTAATTAAGACCCGCAACAACACTTACACCTGTGTGGCGACAACCAAGAAGGATGTCTATGAGGAACTTATGTTCCAAAAGGGCATCGAGTTCTGGGGTGAAGGCATCAACTACTTCGACAACAAGCGCCTTGAGACCGGATGCCATCGCTGGTATCCAGGGGCAAGTGTCGAGAGAGCCGCTCATGCCATTGACATGAACAGGATCCATCCGGGTTGGACTCCAGGCTTCAACAACGCCGAACTCAACGGCAACAGGGCCGTTTACGATTTCAACAATCCTTACACGACTTACAGTACCTACACGACCGCGCTCCGCACCAACGACGAAGTCGCAAGCCACTATGGTGAGGCTATCGAGGTTGAGGGTCACAAGTTCTTCGACGCTGAAAAGTTTGAATAATGTAAACGCTCCCGTCACGGGAGCCAACAAAAAAACGCTTACAATGAAATCAGAAAAAACAATATCCGCATTTCTCTCGGTCCTGGCGGTCCTATTTTCGGCTGTGTCCTGCAAGGATGATGGCGGCACGTCCGGTTCAAGCTCCGAGTGTTATTTCTTCCAGGAGTCCTTCTCATTTAACGTGACCTCCAACCCGGAGGTCGAGATTCCGGTCGTTCGTCTCGGAACATCCGGCGATGTCAGCGTAAATGTCTCATCCACGGGATCATCCTTGTTCACTGTTCCTTCCCAGGTTACCATCAAGGATGGCGAGAGGGTCGGTAACCTTGTTGTGACCTATGACAAGTCTCAGCTTGCCTTCAACGAGACTTACGAGTTGAACCTCTCAATTTCTGACTATACCTCCCTTTTCGGCTATGGCAAGGCCGTCGCAACGATCGAGTACCCTACCTCTTACTATGAATATGGTAAAGGCACCATCGAGGAAGACTGGTGGGGTGAGCAGGAGGACAAGGTTATGTACGCCCGTGACTATGCCAAGAATATTCTCCAGTGTTATCTTCCTGACTGTTGGGGTCACGACACCGGCGCCGGCTACGATGTACAGGACTATGTCTTCTACTGGAACACCGAGACCAACAAGGTCTATGTGCCTCTTCAGTATATGGGTACAACGGGCGGCGACAAGATCCAATGGAACATCGCCGACCGAGGTGTGCTTGCCTGTATGTTCGGTGGTCCTGGACACGAGGAGGGAAGTTCCGCTTGGATGAGTTATGTGGATGGCTGGTACAAGGACGCCGGCCTGACACAGCCTTGCTACGATCCTGCCAAGAAGATGTTCTATCTTTCCGACACAGCCGCTGTTGATCCTGCCACTGGAAAGGTTGTATATGGCACAGCCGGAACGTTCGATGTGTTCAAACTTTCAGAATAAGATAGGTTGGGATAATATGATTAACCGGTCTGCCTGTCAGGTCAGACCGGTTTTTATGTCTTCAGTCCGTAGGGAAGACCACTCCGGCCTGGCGGCGGATCTCGTCAAGGATCTCAGCTGTGACAAGTGATGTCTCAAGGCTGTTGACGGACGATTCAAGGTGTCCGGATTCCAGCACATCTATGAATTCCCTGAACTCGCAGAGGTACTCGTCCGCGTCCATTGGGACGGAAATGTCGATGGTCTCCGGCCCGGAGGAGCGTCCCGAGGTCGGAGCTCCGCGCCTTGTCATCCCGGCGTGACGGCAGATGTGTATCTGATCCAGCGAGATGATCCCTTTGTCGCAGGAAATCTCTGTGCGAAGGTTGGAGTCCGCTATCTTTGAATATATTACCGTGGCGTCCATCCCTTCATATTCAAAGATCACACTGCCTTGCAGGTCAATGCGTTTCCACTCTTTCCGGTCGAGGCGCACCGGCACCTCGCAGGTTGTCACCTCCGCCTTGATGCCCCTCGGCCTCCCGAAAAGCGCCACCATCGGGAAGACCGTGTATATTCCTATGTCCATCAGCGCCCCGCCGCAGCGTTCCGGATTCAGCGAGCTCGGCACCGGCGAATCCTCCTCCCCGGTGATGATCCTCTTGACAAGGTCGTATTTCGAGGAATACTGGCAGAATGACGCGAAGTAGTGCCGGACGGCTCCCATCCCGGCCAGATGCTTGCGCGCCGCCACGAAGTTGGGACAAAGTGTCGAGATCATCGCCTCCATCAGCATCACTCCACTGGCCTTAGCGGCTTCCGCCATCTCCTTGACCTCCTTCGCGTTGGCCCCCATCGGTTTCTCGCACAGCACATGCTTTCCCCGGTTCATGCAAAGGATCGCGAGGTCGTGGTGCGTGCTGTTCGGCGTGCCGATGTAGACCGCGTCGATCTCCGGATCGGCTGCCATTTCAGCGATGTCGGTGTAGACTTTACTTATTCCATGGGACTTGGCGAACGCCTCGCCGCTCTCTTTCGACCGGGAGCAGACCGCCGCCGCCTCGAACCGCGGATCCAGCACTGCTCCTTTAAGCACCCAGTCGCTGATGCGTCCGGTACCTACTATTCCGAATCGTGTCTTTCTCATTTCAACGCTCCTCTGATCTCAAGATAATCAAGGATCTTTATCCTTGCGGAAGTCTTTTCTGTCGTGCTGACGGTCAGGACCTCGTAGCCAAGTTTGGGCGTCAGGCGCGAGACGCTCTCGCTGACCTCCGGCTCTATCAGGATCAGACCGCTGACGGATTTCTTAAGCCTGTAGGCGGCCTTTGTCACGGCCTCGGCAGAGAATGTGTCCGCTATCAGGATTATTCTCTCCGCATCGGCGAACTTCTCCTTCCTTATCTTCTTCACCATGAATCTCACATCGTTGCCTCTCTCGTGGAATGCTGTCGAGTAGCCTATCAACCCTTCGGGAACCAGGGACTTCAGAAGCCCTTCAGGATAGGCGGTCTTCAGCGGTTCGTGGAAGAAGATGATGACAGGCCTCGGCCCGAGGGAGTCCGGGAAGAAGCCATTCTCGTCGGTGGGCTTGAAAATCTTGCCGAAAACCTTGTCACCGTGCCTGTAGAAACTAAGTTCCTCCACGATTATCCTGCTGCCGTTCTCGGCCTTCATCCTTTCCCGTGGGCCTGCGTCCTTGAATAGGTTCAGACCCACGATCCCAAGCATGGCTGCCAGAAGGGACACAATCAGCGACACTATTACTTTTTTCATGGCGGCTTGAATGTTAAATGTTACACACTATCCACAAAAATAATTAAATTTGTACGAATATGCCAAAGTTCAATCCCATATCCCGCTTGTCGGAAAAGAACCAGCTCCTTGTGCTCAGCCTCGTCGTCGGTATCGTGGTAGGACTTGCCGCCGTGTTGCTGAAAACCTTGATCTCATTGATTCAGGGAGGGCTTCACGATGCCTTCGAGGAAGTCCTGGGCGGGACTCTCTACTATCTTGTCCTCCCGGGTGTCGGCATGCTGCTGGCGATGCTGTTCTGCCGGTTCGTGATCAAGGATAACATCGGTCATGGGGTGACAAAGGCCCTCCAGGCTGTCTCCAGGCATGAGTCGAGGATCAAGCCGCATAACATGTGGTCCTCCGTGGCGGCCAGCTCCGTCACCATCGGATTCGGAGGTTCTGTGGGAGCCGAGGCACCGATAGTCTACACGGGAGCCGCCATCGGATCCAACTTCGCCCGCTACATGGGACTGTCCTACAGAAGCATGACCATCCTGCTGGGCTGCGGAGCGGCTGCGGCAGTGTCGGGAATATTCAAAGCCCCTCTCGCCGGAGTCCTCTTCGTGCTGGAGATCCTTCTTTTCAACATCTCGATGACCTCTATGATGCCGCTGCTGCTGTCCACGGTGTCAGCGACGGTGGTATCGTACATATTCCTTGGCTCCTCGACCCCGTTCGAGTGCGCGCTGACCCCGTTCGCGCTCAAGAATATTCCTTATTACATCATCCTCGGACTTTTCTGCGGCGCTTGCTCCATCTACTTCATACGCACCACGTTGAAGCTGGAGGACAGGATCGGGAAGGTAAGCAACGTCTACCTGAAATGGCTGTTCTGCGCCGTCGGCCTGGGAATCCTGATCTTCCTTTTCCCTCCGCTCTACGGAGAGGGGTACGGGTCTCTCGGAGTGCTTCTCAACGGCATGGAGCTGTCGCTTGACGGGCAGACACCTCTGGCCTTCCTGACGGACAGCCCTTGGTCTGTGCCGGTGTTCTTCGTGCTGATCCTTCTGCTGAAGGTCTTCTCCATGACGCTGACCAACGCGGGAGGCGGTGTCGGAGGAACGTTCGGTCCGACCCTGTTCGTGGGAGCGATCGCCGGCTTCGTGGTCGCGAGGACGTTCAACCTGATTTTCGGAGGAGCCACGACGATGGTTCCCGAGCAGAATTTCGTGTTAGTCGGCATGGCCGGACTCATGGCCGGAGTCATGCAGGCCCCGATGACAGCCATCTTCCTTATCGCCGAGATCTCAGGCGGTTATGATCTTTTCCTTCCTTTGATCCTCACTTCCACAATAGCGTTCGGCACCACGAGGATCGTCGAGAAATACTCGATCTACACGAAGCGTATAGCCCAGAGGGGAGAGCTTCTGACCCACGACAGTGACCAGGCCGTGCTGACCCTTCTGAAGGTGTCCGATGTCATAGAGACCGACTTCTCCACGGTGAAGATCGATGACAGCCTCGGAAAACTCGTGGAAGTCGTCTCGGAGTCCACAAGAAACATATTCCCGGTGCTTGATTCCGTGGACCGCTTCCAGGGCTACGTCTCCCTTGAGGACATACGCAAGGACATGTTCCGCACCGATGAGTACGAGACCCTTCACGTCTTCAACTTCATCCGAAGCGCGGAGGAATATGTCTACGAGGATGAGAAGATGGACTCGGTGATGAGGAAATTCGAAGTCACCTCCGCGTGGAACCTTCCTGTCGTGAGGCGTGACCGCACCTATGTCGGCTTCGTCTCCAAGTCCAAGATATTCTCGGCCTACAGGGATGAGCTGAAGGTTGTCTCGCAGGATTGACGCGTGCGGGCAGTCGCCGTCGAATGTGGGGCGATGTTTTTTACGGCAGGCAATTGCCTGCTTGCGAAAGTTGATTGATTAATAACACTTTATGAATATGAAGAATATCTACATAGACTACATCGCGCGCACCCTTTCCGTGAAGGATTGGCAGGTGGAGAACTGCGTGCAGCTTTTCGAGGAAGGAAACACCATCCCTTTCATCAGCCGTTACAGAAAGGAGAAGACCGGAGGTCTTGACGACATGGCTGTGGCGCAGATCAAGCACTGGAATGATGTCTTTACGGACATGGAGAAGAGGAAGGATGGCATCCTTTCCACGATCGCCGAGCAGGGAAAGTTGACGGACGAGCTGCGGAACCGGATAGAGAATTGCGTGGTGGCCAGCGAGTTGGAGGATCTTTACCTGCCATACAGGCCGAAGAGGAGAACCCGCGCCACGATGGCGAAGGAAAAGGGTCTTGAGCCTTTGGCGGACAGGATGTGGAAGGTCGAGGTGACCGATCCGGAGGCGGAGGCGAGGAAATATGTCGGAGAGAAGGTCGCCTCGGTCGAGGAGGCTCTTGCCGGAGCGAGGGACATCATCGCAGAGAGGCTTTCGGAGTCGCAGACTGTCCGCGAGAATCTCAGGCACATATTCAGAACCCGCAGGATCGAGTCAAAGGCCACCAAGGCCGCCTCAAGTGATCCGGAGGCATCCAAGTTCAGGACTTATTTCAATTTCTCGATGCCGTTGCAGAGGATCCCGGCACACAATCTCCTGGCCGTTCTCAGGGCTGAGAACGAGGGCTTTCTCTCCGTCAGCCTGGACGCCGATCCTGAGAAATGCGGCAACAAGATCTACTATGATTTCTGCCAGGAGCACCGCTATCCGGGAGCCAGGCTCGCCGATCAGATCCGTCAGGCGGTGGACGACGCCTACAAGCGTCTGCTGGCACCTTCCCTTACCAACGAGATCCTTAAGGAGGCTAAGGAAAAGGCTGACATTGAGTCCATCAATGTCTTTGGCGACAATCTGACCCAGTTGCTCCTGTCGCCGCCAGTCGGCCAGAAAAGGACGATGGCGATCGACCCTGGGTTCCGCAACGGCTGCAAGATTGTCTGCCTGGACGAGCAGGGAAACCTGCTGCATCACGAGATAATATTCCCTCATCCGCCTCAGAGCGAGAAGATCAAGTCCATCATGGCAGTGGCCTCGATGATTGATGAATATGCCATCGAAGTCATCGCCATCGGCAACGGTACGGCCTCCCGGGAGACGGAGGATTTCATAGGTCGTGTTGGGATTCCGGAGGATGTCAAGGTCTTCACCGTGAGCGAGGACGGTGCATCTATCTACTCCGCTTCCGAGGTGGCCCGGAAAGAGTTTCCGGACGAGGATGTGACCGTGAGGGGAGCGGTGTCCATCGGGCGCCGTCTGATGGATCCGTTGGCGGAGCTTGTGAAGATCGATCCCAAGTCGTTGGGTGTCGGACAGTACCAGCATGATGTAGATCAAGGTCTCCTTCGTGAGAAACTGGACAACACGGTTGTCATCTGCGTGAACAGCGTGGGTGTCAATCTGAACACCGCCAGCTCCTATCTGTTGAGTTACGTGTCGGGCATCGGTCCTGCCCTGGCTTCCAACATCATCGACTATCGTTCCTCGGTCGGCGGGTTCTCCTCCCGCTCGCAGTTACGTGATGTTCCGAAGCTTGGCCCGAAAGCCTTCGAGCAATGCGCGGGCTTCCTTCGCATCCAGAACGCCGAGAACCCGTTGGACAATTCCGCCGTGCATCCCGAGTGCTACCACATCGTGGACAAGATGGCCTCGGATCTTGGCGTGACTACTAAAGAACTTGTCGGCAATGAGGAGCTTATCGGTAAGATTGATCCTTCGGCGTACGTTGAGGGCGAGTTCGGTCTGCCGACGATCAATGACATCCTGAAGGAGTTGGCGAAACCTGGCCGCGATCCTCGTCAGAGCGCGCAGGAGTTCAGTTTCGCCGATGACATCCGCGAGATCGACGATCTCAAGCCAGGAATGGAACTGCCGGGGATAGTCACGAATGTGACCGCCTTCGGTGCCTTCGTTGACATAGGAATCCACGAGAATGGCCTGATCCACATTTCGAAGATGCGTGGCCGCAAAGTGAAGCTTCACGAAAAGGTCAACGTAAGTGTCCTGGATGTCGATCTTGACCGCAAAAGGATCTCCCTAAGGCTCTTGGATAGTAAATAGAGGTATTCTGGGGGTTTACGGCTATTTCCTCCGATCCCTTCTGCTGCGCCCCCTGCCCTTCCCGAATTTTGGTTGAATCGGAGTTGAGTCTATCTCTGACAGGAGTAGACTCTGGTTTATAGTGTATCATTTAAACCGCCTCAAAAGTGTCAATCAATTTCGGGGAAGATCACTTGTCAGCAACTTGATGTCGAAATGTTAATGAATATTTGAATATTATTTCGTTTTAGAAGAAAAAATTAACTATATTTGCAAAATTGAAAGACAATATAGGTATAACAAGGAGTATTTAATTCGTTATGAGCGCTTCAAGAAGTGTATGTGACAACAAGGCGGTGGTTTATCTGCTGTCAGTTGTGGCCATTGTGCTTTGGGGAATGTCCTACATTTGGAGCGACAAGTTGATAGCTCTGGACGTTCCGATTTTCTATTTCGTCCCGATCAGGATTCTTGTCGCAGGCTTGATACTCCTTGTCTTCAACATCCTCACGAAGGAGTTCCGTTTCATCGCCCGCAAGGACTTGTTAAAATTCGCCTTTCTTGCTCTGTTTGAGCCGCTTATCTACTTTCTTACCGAGACCTATGGCATCAAGGAGACAGGTTCGCCGACAATCAGCGCCATGATAATAGCGTCCGTGCCGATCTTTTCCGTTGCTGCCGGCGCGCTCTTTTTCAAGGAGAAGGTGTCGGTACTCAACGCTTTGGGAATAGCCGTGACCTTGGGGGGTATCTGTATGGTGCTTCTGAAGCAGGGGTGCAATGAGAATGTGTCGCCTAATTTCGTGTTGGGAATCATCCTTCTTATGCTTGCGGTTTTCTCGGAGGTAGGTCATGCGTCCCTGACCAAGCTTCTAGCCGACGGCTACAAGCCTCAGGTCATTGTGATGTACCAGTTCCTGATAGGCTCTGTCTATTTCCTTCCGTTCTTCCTGACGAAAGGCATCGAGAGTTTCGACGCCAGACTCGTTTCCTGGGAAGTCCTGGAACCTATTCTGGCTCTTTCTGTTCTCTGCTCCAGCCTTGCCTTCTCGCTCTGGGCGATGGCTATCAAGAGGCTAGGAGTCGCCAAGTCCAGTGTCTTCCTTGCCATGATGTGCGTCGCCACAGCTTTGATCGCCGAGATCATAGGCCGCGAGCACCTCACCATCCTTCAGTGGATAGGAGTCTTCGTTGCCGTTCTAGGCATCGTCCTTTCCCAGTCTTGCTGCTCATGCAAACGCAAGGCATAGCGTAGCGTCCTCCTTCCCCCTAGTTAAGCATTCTAAAGCAACATAAAAGGCCAATATCGTAGCCCAATCGTGCCTTCCGGCACCCTTGGGTGACAATAAAGTGTGAAATTGTCGCCCGGGAGCGCGACTTGAACCTTGGGCGACGAAAAAGTTCTTAAGTGTAGCCCAATCGTGCCTCCCGGCACCCTTGGGCAACGTATTAGACTATTGTTGTTCCCCGATAAAGGTCATCATAATCATAAGGGAACTTGGATAACATTATAGAGAAGTTGAAGAGCATTTCAGAACGTTAGTAAGCGTTTAAGTAATCATTAAAAAATAACTTGAACAATTTGTATATCTTTATGGTCTATAGTTCTTTTCTCATCAGTCATGTGCCACAGGCACACTCCTTTTTCCCAAAGAAATCCATCCTCATAAATCTGACACAAAATTTAGTTCAACTTATTTTTTAACGCATACTAAAAAAAAGTTGGTAAAGTTTTGGCAGTGTTTTCAAGTATAGATGTCTTTTTATTTTTACGAATTACTAATTATAAAAAGAACAGACAAAAGAATAATCATGGCACGTGCAACGACAAAAGCTGATTTGACATCATCAGCCAACGAACAATTCAACAAGATGTGGAAACTCATCGACAGTATGACCGAAGGTCAGCAGAAAGCTGCCTTTTCTGAAGAAATGGCAACGGCCGGTAAAGAGACACATTGGAGCAGGGACAGGAACCTGCGTGATGTGCTGGTACATCTGTACGAGTGGCATCAACTGCTGCTGAGTTGGGTAAAAGCGAATCTTAACGGTGAACGCAAAACTTTTCTACCCGCACCGTACAACTGGAAAACCTACCCTGCAATGAACTTAGAGTTTTGGAGGAAGCATCAAAACACACAATTGACAGAAGCAAAGGCAATCTTGAAAGAGAGTCACAAAGAGGTAATGGCACTGATAGAGCGATTCTCCAATGAAGAACTCTTTGCCAAGGATTCGTTCGGTTGGACAGGCGCTTCCACGCTTGGCGCTTACTGTGTTTCGACAACGGCAAGCCATTACGACTGGGCCATAAAGAAGATCAAGAAGCATATCAAAACAAGCAACGGGTATATAAAAAATGGAGGCATGAACAAAGGCTATTGACTGTAGATGTAGTTTCTTGGGCATACTGGAATATAATATAAAATACTTTAATTAAGATGTTTCGGAGAAAAGTTGTAATTTCGCAATAGAAGATGATAAACAGACAGTCAGATGCGAGAATTATCCGACATTTTACTTGTGATGCAGGCAGGCTCGATGGGAGTGTCGCTTACATTGTTGCTTGTTCTTGTGTTGTCGTGTCTTCAGAAGCCCGACACCACAGGAACGTATGAGAAAGTGCGATGGCTCTTGGCGCTTGCCATGCTGTTGCTCGGAGTACACTATTTGTTGCAGATGTGGTTTGGTTTCCGTGCGCAAGGCGACGATGTGGGAACCGTGGTCAATATACTTTTCTATTCGCCGGTTACTTATATCATGTCCTATTCGATATTGCGTATAGGCTGCGGACGCGGTTATCATCGTAAATTCTTGTCGGCATCAGTGATAAGCATGGTGCTTATACTCTGCTGTTTCGCTTACGGTTATCTGCATTATGGCAGTCTGCATATGCAAGAAGTGTTGTATGTGATGGGATTGATATACCTCCTGACAGTGGTCTTCTTCATCGTTTATCCCATAAAAGAGATACGTCGTGTAAGGAAAATGGTGAACGAGGAGTCGGAACAGGAGCCAATACTTTACAACCTGTATATGCGTACAAGCGTCCGGTTGCTATATATAGCATCCATACTTGTGACATTCAGCATATTCTACACACCCGCGCTTTCCATTGCGGGACCTCTGTTTCTCGTTACCCTTGTGTTCTATATCATCAGTTTTGTGGCCCTTGGTTTCAACATCAGGCAAGTGAACGACATTCTTGTAGAGGAAACAGAGGAGGAAGTCTGTCCCGTAAGAGGAAACACTGCCAGAGAAGCGGCCAGGACAGTTATGGATGACGAGCTTAAAGCGAGGATCTGTGGCCTGATCGAAGGATGGAGAAAGAGTCAGGGTTATGCCTCTGTCGAAATCAACAGCGGCACACTTGCCGGTAGATTGAATATACCCAAGCGTCAACTGGTGCAGTATCTTCGCGAAGTGGAAGGCAAGACCTTCCGCATCTGGCTCTCCGCTCTTCGTTTAGAAGAGGCAAAGCGTGAAATCTTGGAGCATCCTGAATATTCAAATGAGGCGATAGCCGAAAGTTGTGGTTTTTCGCGCAGCCATCTTCAGGTTAAGTTTAAGGAGGCAACTGGTTTGACCATCAACGAATGGCGGGAAAATAACGCCAAAGGCGGGCCGATAACGCCCAAAAATAAGTCTTAAGTGTTAGATTCGTCACAAGTCTAACACCTAAGTAACGGAAATCTAACACCAACCAATAGGAGCCGAACACTGTGTTCGGCTCCTTGTCTTTATCTTTAGTATCTTATTACTAACAAAACAAAATTATATTTATGAAGTCAAAACGATTCCTTCTTCCTCTCCTCGTGACACTGTGTTTGTTTGCAGGATGCTCTGACGATGGCCCGGCCACCGATCCGGCAGATGAGCCCATCGCCATAACCGAGAGTGAATTGAAAGAGGCCTTCTATTACACCTTTCCGCTGATGATCATGGATGCCACGGAGTCGGTGGAAACAAATGCCGAGACATTTGTTCCGGGCATACCGCGCGCGCCGGTCAATCAGCTTATCCATGCCGTGAAGATGGCCGATGCATCGAGCAAGTCGGTGGTGACTCCTAATGTGGACACATATTACAGTCGGTTGTGGATGGACTTGGATGAGCCGGTTGTGTTCGAATTCCCTGAAGTCAAAGACAGATTCTGCAATGTTCAGGTGCTTGACGCATGGACAAACACAACAAGCGTCATCACTGATGGCGGCACATATGTGTTCGCCAAGAAGGGAGTGAAGGTTGTTGTTCCGGCGGGAGCCACTCTTGTGGAGATGCCTACGACAATGGGCTGGTGTATCGTACGCATCCTTAATAAGGGAGAGGGCGACTATGAGAATGTAAGGAAGATTCAGGACGCCATGAAGGCTTATCCTCTTTCGGCTTATGGCGATGCGGGATATGTCGCGCCAAAGGGCACTTACGATGCGTCGAAGGATGTGAATCCTGTAAAGGCATGCATGGCGATGTCGCTTGATGAATATTTCGCCAAGGCAAACTCTCTCATGGAGAAGAACCCTCCTTTGGCCTTTGACACCGAGGTGACAGAACGAATGAAGAGACTTGGAGTCGGCCCGGGGCTTAAGATGAAGCAGATCGAAAACGGGGCGGAGATGTTCGCGCATGTCAAGGTTTCTTTCAAGGCAGATGCCGCTGCCGTTGCAGCCACATACAAGAAGAGCATAGGAGGAATATGGTCATATTTTATGGAGCCTATAGGCGACTTTGGCAAAGCCTATGATTTCCGTGCCGCCGTGGCGTTGGTGGGACTTGGAGCCAATACCAATGAGGTGGCTATTTATCCTCGTGCCGACTACGACTCTGACAAGGAAGCCCTCAATGGCGCAAATAGTTATACGTTGCATTTCAGCTCACTTCCTCCTGTCAACGAAGGCGGCTTCTGGTCGATAACCGCCTATGGGGATGACGACTATCTTATTGATAACCCTATCAACCGGTATAATGTTACCGACCGCAGCGGATACAATCTCAATGCCGATGGAACGCTTGATGTCACATTGTCGGCTGCCGACCCTCAGGATGGTTCCTTTTGGTTGCCTACGGGCAATAAGGGCTTCCATCTTTTCATGCGCCTGTATCAGCCGGATTTAAAGGCGCTGGACAGCTGGACTCCTCCGACCATCACAAAGAAATAAGGAAGGATATTTTCCGGAGTGTGACAGGCCGTGTGGCACCGCATCGCTTCTTGGCAGAGTCGCCATGGACTGTGAATAGGTGCCCTTGGGCGACGAAAAAGGGCTTAAGTGTTGTCGAATCGTGCCTTCCGGCACCCTTGGGCGACAATAAAGTGTGAAATTGCCGCCCGGGAGCGCGGCCTGCACCTTGGGCGACGAAAGAGGCCTTAAGTGTCGCCGTACCGTGCCTTCCGGCACCCTTGGGCGACAATAATGTGTGAAAGTGTCACCCGGGAGCGCGGCCTGAACCTTGGGCAACGAAAGAGTCCTTAAGTGTAGCCCAATCGTGCCTTCCGGCACCCTTGGGTGACAATAAAGTGTGAAATTGCCGCCCGGGAGCGCGGCGGAGCAGCGGTGTGGCGGCTTTCAGAACTAGCGGGCTTTCACAACTGGCGGCATGGGGGGACAGGTCGCGGACTTATTGGTCGAAGAGTTCGGTGGCCTGGCGGAAGAGCTCGTCTATGGCTTCCCTGTCGCTTTGCTGAGACTTTTTGGGAGCGTTATCCATTTTTCCGGGCTTTTCCGGAGTCCGGTTCTTAGGCTTTCCCGGGGAGTCCTCTTTAGCGCCTCCCGGGGAGTCACCCTTCGTCCGGGCGGAAGGCTCATTTAAACCGGATTTGTCAAAGTCTTCAATTCTGCCCATTTGTTGTTCAGCACCTGTTTGATTATCAATCGGTAACGAGGCTGGCGAAAGAGCGGGGGAGTCTTCGGAGGTGCCAGGCGGAGTGTCGGTCAGAGATGGCAGGCCGGCGACATCGCCGGCGGGACGGCTCCAAGGGTGTGTCAGCCACAATGCGGAGCCAAGGAGAACCAGAGCCACGGCGGCCACGGCGAACGGAGCCAAAGGCTTGCGCTCTATGGCCTTCTTCACATCCAAGGCACTTTGGAAGCGCTTTGCCGGAGCGCGCTGACAACATTTTCTCGCCACCCGGGCGTAGGTGGGACTCAGCCGGTCAATCACACAACCGAGCGAGAATATGTCCGAGCGGAAATCCACCGTCTTGCCGGAAATCAGTTCCGGGGAGGCGTAGACCTGCGTCCCGGCGGAACCCTTCAGCACGGAATGCGCGTCGGTATCGGACAGACCGAAGTCGATCAGCTTCACGTTGTTGCCGTTGTAGGTCAGCATGATGTTGGACGGCTTGAGATCCCTGTGGACAACCTGCTTGGAGTGCATGTACGAAAGTGCGTCACAGGTCTCGTTGATTATCTTGACTGCCAGCGTCTTGCCTACAGCGCCGCGCGGAAGGAGACTGTCCAGCGAACACCCGTCTATCCATTCCATCTCGATGCAGTTGCCCAGCGGTGGGAGGTTGACGAAGGCGTAGTACTCGCAGATGTTCGGATGATCCAATGAATATCCTATCTCGAACTCTTTCCTAAGGAGCCGTTCGTAGACCTGATCACCGGCATATTCACTCTTAAGCGCCTTGTAGATGCGGAACCTTCCGTCCTTGTCGGCACGCCAGATGTCGCAGTAGCTTTCCGGGCTGCTGCTTACCAGCTCGAACATTCCTTGCCTGGGATGCTGAGCCATGGTTGGTGTCTCGAAAAATCCGGATGCTTCGTCCATAATTCCTTAGATTGTCCAAAGATACCATTTTATACTGAATTTCCCTATGCCTCAGTTTCTTTGTAAGTGAACAAACATGTTGCTAAGGATCCGAGTTCGCCAACTTATTATTTAACAAACATGAAAATAGTAAGTTGCCTCAGATTAAGAGAATACCTTCGAGGATAGTTCTTTTTTCGAAGAAGGAGTGTGCCGGTGGAACATGACTGATGAGATATAGACCGAAAAGATTCCTTAAGATGATGCAGGTTATTATTTGAAGGTTACTTAAGGGTCGTTTTATTAACGAATAGATTGAAAATGGCGGATTATTATGCTAAATTTGTCCACGTCGGCTTGATGCGGGAAACCAAGCGTCAATTTATGGCATGTTGTTTCAGCAGTCGGCGATTTTTTTACGGTTATTAAATGAATCCTATGCGGAATCTTCTCGGACATATTCTTTTGTGTCTGGCTTTGGTGGCGGGACTCTGCCTGCCGGCGGCTGCTTCGCCGCAGAAGGATGGCTTCGACAGGGCGTTGGACAAGTATGAGGCGATCTGTGACCGTTGCCTTGGGCTCAGGATGAGGGTTGAGGCAGGGGAGAAGGTCGAGATGAGCGCTTTGAAGGCCCTGCTTTCCGAATTGTCATCGCTTCGCAGGACTTTGTCCGGCGCTTCCGGGAAGATGTCTGACGCCCAGGCGGAAAGGTTTGAGGCCATCAGGTCAAGGTACATTTCCGGGATGGGATCGTTGGGAAATGCACAGGATGAGGGCATTGAAAAAGGCGCGCTAAGGCGCGGGCCGGCAATTCTTCCCGGGTTGGCTCCGATAGCCGCGCCGCCTTGCCTGGCCGCCGGGCAGGCCGGAATGGTGCGGATGAAGGCATCACGGGCGAAGAGCCCGGCCAAGCCCCCTAAACAAGGGTGGAAGTTTGCCGTTCTCGCCGACGCGGGAATATTCCCGACCACATCCTTTGGTGCGACAGCGGTGGTGACGAAATGCCGGATCGGGGCGTACGTCAGCTACAGGAGCGATTTCAAGACTAATGAATATTCCTACGTCTGCACCAGCGACGGTGGCACTGAATATGGCCGCTTCTGGGCGAGCGGGGATTCCCGTGTGAGCCGGACGGTGGCCACCGCCGGTTTCGCGATGTTCCCTTCCCGTCGCCTCGGCTTTTATGCCGGAGCCGGATTGACTTCATACTCACTGGGTTGGGAGGACACCTCGGGTCAGTGGGCAAAGGTCGGGGACAAGTCCTACAGGAACTTCGCACTCGACGGAGGAATATTCCTGACTTTCAAGCCGTTGATTATTTCTCTCGGGGTAACGTCAGATTTCGGAGGACATGCGGATCTCCGGGTCGGTGCCGGTGTCCGTTTCTGAAAGGATAGCGGCAACCGGCAAGGGATGCGAGAGAATGCGTCATGCTTTCGGCGCGGCTGTCCGCCTTCTGCCTTGATGTAGGCGCTTCGCTGATTGCGGAAGCTGGATCAGATGACCTTCAGATAGTTGAGGCCGCCTTGTCTGCCGGCGATGTAGGCCGGGGTGTATTCGCCGTTCCTGAGGATTCTGGAAATGTAGAGCGGGAAGCCCTTTATGAAGTTGGCCACGACGAACCGGTCTCCGGGCGCAAGTTTCGAATTCAGGCTGCCGGTCACCTCGAACTGGCAGTCTCCAAGGTATTTAAGTGTAACCATACGGTCAGGGCTCCATCCTATCTCGATTCCGGCTTCGGGCTTGAGGTCGTTGGCGTTGATGAAATCGGCTGTGAAGAATCTTGAATGGAAGGCCTCGGTGTGCTTGAGATCATCGCAGAAGGTCTTGTAGTCATCCTTTCCGATGTATCTTGCCAGGACATCGAGGGTTGTCTGTCTTGGAATAGGGGTCATGTTGACGTAGCCCCACATCCTCTTGAGAGTGGATGGCGAGACCCGTTCTTTTGTCTTGCTTTCTATGTCGGCAGCCAGAGTGTAGAAATCTGTGGAAGTCTTGACGGCCTTGCGGTATTTCCTCTCCACAAGCGACATCAGGTAATTCATCTCCGGTATTTGTTTACCAGCCATATACGTTCATTTTATACCTCTCACAAATTTAACTTTTATTGTCCGTATTTACAAATTTCGCCCAAAGGACAAACTATTCCCGAAAAACACTAACTTTGCGTCCGGTTAGAATTTAGCAATCATTAAAAAATAACTTGAACATTTTGTATATCTTTATGGTCTATATTTCTTTTCTCATCAGTCATGTACCACCGGCACACTCCTTCTTCCAAAAGAAATCTATCCTCATAAATCTGACACAAAATCTAGTTCAACTTATTTTTTAACGCTTACTTAGTGTCATGTGGCTATCGTTAGCATTCCTGTCAGCGGCCCTTCTGGGTTTCTACGACTCCTGCAAGAAGGAGGCGCTGGGCGGCAACGCCGTCCTTCCCGTGCTGTTCCTGAACACATTGTTCTGCTCCCTCATATTCACCCCCTTCATCCTTCTTTCCTACTGCACCTCCGCCCTTGACGGCAGCATTCTAAAGGTCGCCGAATATGGCGGCTGGGCGGTTCAGAAATGGATTCTGCTTAAGAGCGTGATTGTTCTAAGTTCCTGGACTTTGGGCTATTACGGCATGAAGCATCTGCCCTTGACGATTGTCGGTCCGATCAACGCCACCCGTCCTGTGCTGGTGCTGGTCGGAGCGATGCTGATCTTCGGAGAGAAACTCAACCACCTCCAATGGATCGGTGTGCTGCTGGCAGTGGTGTCATTCTTCATGCTGAGCCGCAGCGGCAAGAAGGAAGGCATTGATTTCGAGCATAATGTCTGGATCTATGCCGTGGTCGGCGCGGCGATTCTGGGCGCGGTCAGCGGATTGTATGACAAGTTCCTGATGGATCCGGACGGTCTGGCACTGGACAAGATGACCGTCCAGAGCTGGTACAACATCTACCAGTGCGGCATGATGGGCGTGATGATGCTGCTGATCTGGTACCCCCACCGGGAAAAGACGACCCCGTTCCGCTGGAGATGGTCCATCATATTCATTTCCATATTCCTGAGTGTCGCTGACTTTGTCTATCTCTACGCCCTGTCGATGCCGGGCGCGATGATCTCCATCGTCTCGATGATCCGCCGCGGCAGCGTCGTGGTCAGCTTCCTGTTCGCCGCCATAGTCTTCAAAGAGAAGAACCTCCGCAGCAAGGCCATCGACCTGGCCCTGGTCCTCCTAGGAATGGTATTCCTCTATCTAGGTTCCAGGTAGTTAGCTTCGGTCGCTATGCTTTGCCAGACTCACCTCCCCGTAGATTCTCGTGGCGTTTAAATGATTGATAATGAGTTATGTGGCCTCTTTTTTTTGGGGGGGGCTGGTCTTAATGCCACGAGAGCGCGCTTCTGCTTGAATCTCATGATTTTATTCGCCACGGAATTATTATACGGTTTTGTTGCTATAGCGCAAAGAAATTTTCCCTTGCCGCTAAAGTTTATAAATAGGCAAAATAATTTGCAGTGAGCTAATAGCGCAAAGAAATTTCCCCTTGCCGCTAAAGTTTATAAATAGGCAAAATAATTTGCAGTGAGCTAATAACGCAAAGAAATTTCCCCTTGCCGCAATTTTTGTTACGTGAAAAATTCGGCAAGGGGAAATTTCTTGCGCCCCCTCCGCTACTTTATGTAATCCTAAAATACTTATTTTTTAGGATTACTTATATTGCCAAAAATATTGCCAAAAAGTTATATTGCAAAAAAAATCCGCCCCGGAAAGGGAGCGGATTCTTTATGAATATGTCAGCGAAACTGACTACTTGCTCTGCTCGATGGCAGCCTGAGCGGCGGCCAACCTGGCGATCGGCACACGGAACGGTGAGCATGAAACGTAGTCAACACCGATCTTGTTGAAGAAATGGATTGACGCAGGGTCTCCACCATGCTCTCCGCAGACACCGCACTTGAGGTCAGGCCTCTTGGAACGTCCGGCCTGGATGCCGAAGTCAACAAGCCTTCCGACACTCTTGGTGTCGATCGTCTGGAACGGATCGGCGTCGAGGATCTTGTTGCCGAGATACTCACCCATGAAGGTTCCGACATCGTCACGGGAGAAGCCGAATGTCATCTGTGTCAAGTCATTGGTGCCGAATGAGAAGAACTCGGCGGCACGGGCCATCCTGTCGGCGGTCAGAGCGGCGCGAGGTATCTCGATCATCGTACCGAAGTTGTAGAGGATGAACTGACGGGTGGAACCCTCGACCTCGGCCTTCACCTTGTCGCAGATCGCCCTCTGGAAGCTGAGCTCACGGGCTGAGATGGTCACAGGGATCATGATCTCAGGATGAGGGTTGAAGCCTTCCTGCTGAAGCTCGGCGGTGGCGGTGAATATGGCTCTGTACTGAGTCTCGGCGATGAGAGGGTAGGACATGTGCAGACGCACTCCACGGTGACCCATCATAGGGTTGACCTCGTGAAGGGCCTCGCCACGCTTCTCGATGTCCTCGACGGTGACACCAAGCTCCTTGGCAAGCTCCTCCTCCTTCTCCTCTGTCTTAGGAACGAACTCGTGGAGAGGCGGGTCAAGCAGACGGAAGACAACAGGCTTGCCGTCCATAATCTTCATGGTGCTCTTGGCGGAAGCCTTGATGTATGGCTCAAGCTCGGCGAGAGCGGCCTTTCTTTCCTCATCGGTGTTGCAGAGGATCATCTTGCGCAGTTTTGCGAGAGGCTGCTCGGAGTTCGCACCGTAGAACATGTGCTCGATACGGAACAGGCCGATGCCCTCGGCTCCGAAGCTGAGAGCCTTCTGAGCGTCCTCAGGGGTGTCGGCATTAGTCCTGACACCGATCTTGCGGAACTTGTCAACGATGGACATGAACTTTTTGAACATAGGGTTCTCGGAAGCGTCCATCGTGTCGATCTTATCTCCGTAGACAAGACCCTTCGTGCCGTTGAGGCTCATCCAGTCTCCCTCCTTGAAGGTGACTTTGCCGAATGAGACGGTCTTCGCGTCGAAGTTGATCTTCATGGCCTCGCAGCCCACGATGCAGCACTTGCCCCATCCGCGTGCCACAAGGGCGGCGTGTGAGGTCATACCTCCACGGGTGGTAAGGATGCCGGCGGCGGCGCGCATGCCCTCGATGTCCTCAGGTGAGGTCTCCTCACGGATGAGGATCGTCTTCTTGCCTTTGGCACTGGCCTCCATGGCGGCCTCGGAAGTGAACACGATCTGGCCAACGGCTCCGCCCGGAGAAGCAGGGAGTCCGATGGCGAGAACCTTTGACTTCTTCTCTGAAGCAGGGTCGAGGATAGGGTGGAGAAGCTCTTCAAACTGCGAAGGGGAAACCCTCATCACAGCGGTCTTCTCGTCGATCATCTTCTCGTCAACCATGTCCATGGCCATCTGCAGGGCTGCCAGACCGGTCCTCTTGCCGATACGGCACTGGAGCATCCAGAGGTGACCCTCCTGGATGGTGAACTCGATGTCCTGCATGTCATGGAAATGCTGCTCAAGTCTGAGACGTATGTCGTCAAGCTCCTTGTAGACCTCAGGCATGGCGGTCTCAAGGGACTGGAGATCCTTGTTCTTCTCGGTCTTGGTGGCCTCGTTCAGAGGGTTAGGGGTACGGATTCCCGCAACGACATCCTCGCCCTGGGCGTTGATGAGCCACTCTCCGTAGAACTTGTTGTCACCGTTGGCCGGGTTACGTGAGAAGGCCACTCCGGTAGCGGATGTGTTGCCCATGTTGCCGAACACCATGGACTGAACGTTGACGGCTGTTCCCCAGTCATCAGGAATCTTCTCGATCCTTCTGTAGGCGATGGCCCTTTTGCCGTTCCAGGACTTGAACACGCCACCGATCGATCCCCAAAGCTGGGCCTCGGCGGTGTCAGGGAACTCTACTCCGAGAACATCCTTGACCTTTGCCTTGAATTTCTCGCAGAGTTCCTTAAGCTCGTCCGCGGTGATGTCGGTGTCGGACTTGTAGCCCTTCTCCTCCTTCAGATCCATCATCATCCTGTCGAGCTGCTGGCGGATTCCCTGGCCGTCGGCAGGCTCGATACCCTCGGCCTTCTCCATGACCACATCAGAGTACATCATGATGAGACGCCTGTAGGCATCGTAGACGAATCTCGGGTTGCCTGTCTTCTGGATCATTCCAGGAAGGGTGGCCGAGCAGAGACCGATGTTGAGGATGGTGTCCATCATTCCAGGCATGGAACTTCTGGCGCCGGAACGGCAGCTTACGAGAAGCGGATCGGACGGATCGCCGAATTTCTTGCCCATGATTGTCTCTGTGGCTTTCAAAGCCTCGGCGACCTCTTTTTTAAGGTCATCCGTATAACCTCCGCCGAGGGAATAGTACTCGGCGCAGCATTCGGTAGTGATAGTGAATCCGGCAGGTACCGGCATGCCGAGCTTGCTCATCTCGGCAAGGTTGGCTCCCTTTCCTCCCAGGAGCTCACGCATCTGTCCGTCGCCCTCGGCGGTCTTGCCACCGAAACGATAGACCCTTTTCTTTTTGTCGAACATATTATTAAGAATTTGTTTATAGACTTCCCGATAAATATAGACTACAAAAATACTAAAAATCTTCTTTTCTACCAATTGAAGAAGAATGAATATATAACCCGCCCGGGCTTTTGACAGTTGCCCGGGCAGGCATATTCATTCGTAACGCTTTTACAGGAGCCGCGACGCGATGTCGGAAAGCTCGCTCCTCTCGCCGATTTTCAGGAATATGTGCTCGAAGAGTCTCTGCCCGTCCATCTTCTCGTTCAGGTGCGACAGGCCGTTGGACCACTGGTCCAGATAAGGCTGGTCAATCTGGAATATGTCTCCGGTGAACACCATCTTTGTGCCTTCGCCCGCCCTGGTGATGATGGTCTTCACCTCGTTAGGGGTGAGATTCTGCGCCTCGTCGCAGATGAGGAACACACGCCCGAGACTTCTGCCCCTGATGTAGGCCAGAGGGGAGATCAGCAGTTTCTCCTCCTTCAGCATGGCCTCTATCCTCAAGGCTTCCTTGCTGGAAGGACGGAACTGTGCCTTGATGACGTTCAGGTTGTCCATCAAAGGCTGTACGAAAGGACTCATCTTGGCCTTCTGGTCACCCGGGATGAAGCCGATGTCCTGATTGCCAAGCACTATCGTCGGTCTTGTAAGGATGATCTGGTCGAAGTCCTTGGCCTGCTCGATGGCTGCGGCCAGCGCCAGCAGCGTTTTTCCCGTTCCGGCTCCGCCTGTCATCGAGACAAGCTGGATGGCCGGGTTCAGGCAGGCGTCCAAAGCGAATTTCTGCTCGTCGTTGCGCGGACGTATTCCGTAGGCTTCCTTGTTCTTGACCAACACGATCTTGTCCCTGTTCTCATCGAACCTCGCGCAGATCGTGCTGTCCTGCCCCTTGATCTTGTAAAGCTGGTTGGCCTTGGGCCTGGCTTTGCAGACGGCCTTCCAGTCCACGGCGGTCTCCTGGCTGTAGGCAAGGCTCTGCAGAGCCTCCGGAGAGAGTCCTCCAAGGAACTGGACCTCCTTGTTGGAGTTCTCGATCTTTTCCTCGTCGATCCTATCGGTCAGGTAGTCCTGCACCTCCATCCCGGCGGCCTTCGCCTTCATCCTGAGGTTGATGTCCTTTGTGACGAGGGCGACGAACCTGTCCGGATTGTTGTCCCTGGTCCAGATCGCCGTGGCCAGGATCCTGTGGTCGGGAATGTCGTCGTAGAACATCCCCTTCATGCTTTCAGGGAAAGGATGCCCCGGGTCTATCCTTATGTTGCCCAGCCCCTTGCCGATGGGAACGCCGTACTTGCCGAACGATTTCCCGTCCGTGATCCTGTCGATGTCCCTCATGAATCCCCTGGCGTTGAAAGCCAGGTTGTCGTTGCCTTTCTTGAACTTGTCGAGTTCCTCGATGACGGCGATCGGTATCACCAGGTCGTTGTCCTGAAACTTGCGGATGGCCTTGTGGTCATGCAGGATGATGTTCGTGTCAAGTACGAAGATTTTGGGCTTCCTGCCGCCCTCGCCCCTTGCAGAGGCTTCGGAATATCTTGCCATATAAATAATAGTGTTATCAGTCTTCTCCTTCGGAGGCCTGGCTGTTGAGAAGCGACTGGAGTATGGAGGAGATCCCGTTGCTCCCGCCGGCTTTCACGTTGACCTCGCCCGAACCGGTCACGGTGTGGCCGATAGGGTAGTAAGCTATGTCCTGGAGCAGAAACTCGGCGTCGATGTAGTCATAGTCGGAATCCTTTATCTGGATGATCGCTCCCGGAACTTCCGAGAACAGGACCCGGACGCTTTTGGTCTCGCCGTAGGCGTTCATGATGCCGCTGATGTCGATGTCGGCTCCAATGTTCCCGGAACACATCAATTTCAATGCCGTAAGCAGGCCTCCGTCGCAGACTGTGGCGGCGGAGAGCAGGACGCGATCCTCCACGAACTCGCGGACAACCTCATGGCAGTCAATGAAATAGTCGGCGTCTCCGACTTCGGGGTACTTGTCTCCGTTCTGACCGAGAGCGTCGCATAGAAGCGAATTGCCGAGCCGGAACCCGCAGGTGTCGAAAGGCACGTAGATTATCCAGCTGCCGCTCTCGTCCTGCAGCTTGTCCGGCACTGCCCGGCGTCTTCCGATCACGGGATGCTCGCTGCCGAACGGCGCGTCTCCGGGGATGAATATGTTCTCGTCGTCATCCTCCGGATCCTCGTCTTTCTCGGCGGCGCCGACCTTGAACGAGGCCTGGCAGAGGCGCGGGCTTTCGGTGAAGGAATAGCCGCTCAGGCATATTCCCAGACCATCGACGTAGTCTGCCGTCGCCTCGGCGGAGGCGTAGAATGCGGCCATGTTCCCGAGCGGTCTGCGGTTCCATCTCCATTTGGCCGCGATCGTGAGGTCGTTCAGCTTGAAGTGTCCTTTCAGCCAGATGGCGTCAAGCAAAGCCTTGGCGATCTGGCCTTTGGTGTAAGGCTCCGGGTAGGCCGCGGGAAACGGTCTCGGCTCGCCGATGAGTGACACCACTTTGGACAGGTATTCCTGTATGTCCTTTGTTCCGAACACTTTCAGGGATGGAGTCGGGTCTGTGCTCTCGTCGACGACAGGCTCGAATCCGCTTTCCTCGCAAGTCTGGTTTCCCTCCCTGCGCGCAAGGCAGTCGTCAAGCATCTCAGCCGGGGTGAGCCGTCTGGAAACGCCGTCGATGATGTACTTCGAGTGAAGCGCTGAGATTTTTTCTTTCATTCCGCTATAATATGTCCGTAAATTTAAGTAAATTTGAGTTCAGTTCAAAACAACACAGTACATCAGACGAGATAATGGAGCCATTTTCCAAAAAGAAATATCAAGATAAGGTAGAGTCCATCTTCACCAGATTCCCTTCTGTACAGAATGTTCCTTTCAAAGACGCCTACAAGCCTGGTCTTGAGAACATGCTGCGGTTTGAGGAGATCCTCGGTGATCCGCATAAGAAGTTGAGAACCATTCACGTGGCGGGTACCAACGGCAAGGGCTCGGTGGCCAACATGATTGCGTCCGCCCTGTCAGCCTGCGGTCTGAGGACCGGCCTCTACACCTCGCCGCACCTGGTGGACTTCCGCGAGCGTATGAGGATTGCCGGGCCGGGTGCGGTCGAACTGGTCCCGGAGGAGTATGTCTACGACTTCCTTTGCCGCTACGAGGCGGACATGGATGCCTTGAGCCTGTCCTTTTTCGAGATCACTACCGGCATGGCCTTCAAATGGTTCGCGGACAAGGAGGTCGATGTCGCCGTGATAGAGGTAGGGCTTGGAGGCCGTCTGGACAGCACGAATGTCATCACGCCGGATCTGTCGGTGGTCACGAGCATAGCCCTTGACCATTGCGCCCTGCTGGGCGACACTCTGGAGGCGATCGCCGGAGAGAAGGCGGGAATATTCAAAAAAGGCGTGCCTGCATTGGTGGGGGAATATGTTCCCCGGACGCGTCCCGTCTTTGAGGCGAAGGCCGCCGAGGTCGGCTGTCCGCTGACATTCGCCGAGGATGTGGAGCCGACGCTGTGGGGCCGCCGCGATGAGATTCTCAGGAATATGGATCTGCGCGGCAAGTACCAGTGGAAGAATCTGCGCACCGCGCTGGCGGCCATTGACATATTGAGGAATATGCCTGGATATTCCGGTCTGGCGGATTCTCAGGCTGTCGTCACCGCCATAGTCCGCACGGCCTCCAGAATGGGCTTCCACGGCCGTTGGGAAAGGCTTTCGCTCCAGCCGTTCATCATTGCGGACATAGGTCACAATCCTGCGGCCCTGAAAGAGAACTTCGCCCAGCTGGAGTCGATGGTGGCGGAAGGGGAGTGCTCCTCACTGATTCTGGTATATGCGATTATGGCCGACAAGGACTTGGACGGCATCATGCCGCTGATTCCCGCTGACGCCACCTGCATATTCACAAATCCTGAGACTCACCGCGCCCTTCCCGAAAAGGAGCTGACGGCGCGCTACCGTGCCTTCTGTGTCGCTGAAGGAAGACCCGCCAACCGCATCTACGATGCTCCCGACGTGCGCGGAGCCCTTTCGATGGCCATCAACCTGGCCAGGGAGACCTCCCGTAAGCCGGAAGGCGCGGGCTTCGCTTTCCCGCTGATCTATGTCGGAGGCAGCACCTACCTTGTCAGCGAGGCTGTGCAGATACTCAAGGCGTTGCAGCTGTAGGACCCTTTTCGGTCGCCGGGCCTGCGGCTCGACGGGATCACCGACCGCCGAGGAGCCATCGGCATAGAACTTTTTTGCAGGATTTTTGCATTATCGGATTTTTTTGACGATTATTAAGCAATAGTTGCCAACAAGTTAGTACATACATAAGTAATAACATTTAATGATGAGAACCAATATGCAGATGACATCAGTCCTTGTGGCGATCCTTTGCCTTGTGGCCATAACAACCTGCGCCTTCGTGAAGAGGAACGGGGGGCAGGCCGCCAAGGACGGCCTCGTGTTGACGGGCCTTTGGAAAGACTATGACGCCGCCGTCAAGGCGGACAGACCGAAAGAGATGCTTGCCGTTCTGGACACCATCATCTCGAAGGCGAAAGCCGGACGGCTTCACTACGATTTCTACCACGCCGCAAGTCAGAGAATGACGGTGGCGGCCCGGCGCGACTGGAAGCAGCGTGACGAGTTCAATGTCTGGCTTGACAAGGAGGTCGTGGAGTATGACGAGCCCATCGTTACATTCCGCCACAGGCTCTCCAAGGAAAGCGCGGCCTCGATGACTGACTATGTGCTGGTCAGCAAGGCGCGGCTTCAGGCCGCCAGGAACGGGGCGTTCTACGACGACGGGCTGGACGAGTTGTGGACGGGGCTTGTCGGCGACGACTATGAATATGCCCTCTGGATCCTGGGTGTAATGAGGCGCTCGGAGAAGGCGATGTCGCTCCTTGAGGAATATGTCGGCGGTTCTTACCCGAAGTCGGCTTACCTGGAGTTCCGCCGGATTGTCGGCAGGAGCTATTCGTACAAAGAGGAGGGCCGTGCCGAGAAGGCGGAGGCGATGCGTTCCTTCGCGCGGAAGTATGATGGCAGGGCAGTGTCGCTGTACGCCAAGGCCGTGCTGCTGAAGGATCGGTTTGACAGCCTTTCAAAGGTACGCCCTTCGTCCTCCGCGGACCTTGAGCGATCCTACAAATCCCTTTACGCCGACTGTCTGGAGGTCGAGAAGGAGCGTCTGTCCTATTCCAAAGGCATCGACAAGAAGATCGCCGGAAAGATGGATGACTTCAAATCGCTTTCGCAAGTCCTTGACAAGAAGGAGATCGACATATCCTTCGAAAAGGGTGTCGTTGTCCTTAAGCTCCGCAATCTGGACAAGGTGAAGGTGGAGTTCGTCAGGGATGCCAAAAGCGCCAGGCCTTTGATCCGCAAGACAATAACCAATCCGGATAATCGTTTCTATCTTCAGGACACTGTAGAGGTCAGACTTCCTGTGTGCGACGACGGAAAGTACCTGTTCAAGGTACGGAACGGGAAGGTGGCCGCCAAGGCGGAATGGACAAGGCAGACCCTGTCCATCGCCCATCGGGCGGACAGCGAGGCGCTGCGCTTCTTCGTGGCGGACTACCTGACAGGTGAGCCTTTGGAAAAGGTTGATCTTGAGCTCGTCCGATCGGAGAACACCGTCGCTGTGGTCAGGGATGTGGCTCTTGGCAAGGATGGATTCACGCCTTTGCCGGAGGAGATTGTGTCCGCGCTGAAGAAAGGTGCCGTCAGCTATCTGGTGGCCTCGTACCGCGACAAGGACGGATTCCTTCACAAGACCGCGGATCATTACATCTACGGGGATGCGGGTTCCACGTCATTCGTGGAGAAGGATGCTTCCGGAACATACTGTGAGGTGTTCACGGACAAGTCTGCCTACAATCCGGGGGAGGCGGTCGGATTCAAGGCCATCCTCTACAGAGGCGACATTTCCAGAAGCCTGCAAACCTTCGGGGCAGGGGCCGGCGTGAAGGCCGAACTTGTCAACCCGGAGGGAAAGACCTTGTGTGACAAGGGCTTGAAGACCAATGAATATGGCTCCGTGGCCGGCTCGTTCGACCTTCCGGCGGAGGGTCGGAACGGTAGTTTCCAGGTCAGGATCACGAGCGGTGACTTGGAAGTGTCCAAATGGATTGTCGTGGACGAGTTCATACTCCCGACCTACGACCTGTCTTTTGATACCGCCGACCGTCTCTTTATCGTCGGCGACACACTTGAGATCAGCGGAAAGGTCTTCAGTTTCAGCGGTCATCCGCTCTCTTCGGCGGCGGTATCCTATTCCCTGGACAGACGGGGCGGGACATTGGCTTCCGGGCAGCTCACTCTTGAGGCGGACGGTTCGTTCACGGTCCGTTTCGCCACGAAGGACGATGATTATTACGGTGGCTTCCTCAATCTGACCGTCAAGGTCGTGGACTCGACTGGCGAGACGAAGGAATTCTCGAAATATGTCCCGGTACTGGATTATTTCAGCCTTGTCGCCGATGTGACAAACGCGTCCGCGGGTGCGGTGGAGCCTTCCCGGAAGGACTGGCGGGGAACTCCGTTCATGGTTTCGGGAGACAAGGCTGTCGTCTTGTTCGGGGCCGAGGACATCATGAGAAACAAGATGACCTCACCTGTTGAGGTAAGCTATTCATTGACGGATGCTTCCGGGGAGAAGGTCGTTTCCGGCAATACTTTCACCGGCAGGACGGAGGAGATCGCCCTTCCTAAGGCCGGTCTGTACAGCCTTGAGGCCGAGTCCCGGATTGTCAGGGAGGACGGCAGGAAAGTGAGCGCGAAGAAACAGGTGATGATACTCCGCGTGGATGACACCGCCGTCACCCTTGACGCCAAGGTCAGGAATATCTTCAAACCTGTCGGGGACTGCGCCGACGGGTGGCTTCGCTCCGGAGAGGAGATCAAGGTTCAGTTCGGAGCCGGCGAGGGACCGGTCTGGGCTGTTGTGGAGCTGTTCGGGGACAAGCGTCAGCTGCTTGAGCATAAGATCGTCTATCTGGACGGTAAGGTAGGGGAGACCGGGTCTGTCACCTACCTTACCTATAATTATAAGGAAGACTACCCGGATGCCGTGCGTCTGATGGTGCGGTATTTCCGCGACGGCACATGCAGTTCGTTTGACAAGGAGTTCAAGCGCGAGAGGAGTACCCTTGAGTTGCCGCTTGAGTTCAGCACGTTCACCGACAAGGCTTTGCCTGGTAAGGAATACTCATTGACCCTGAAATCGGCTCCCGGCGTGGAGGCTGTGGCGGCGGTGTTTGACAAGAGTTCCGAGTCGATCTCTCCAAACGAGTGGCCGACGGTGCGGCTGTCGGAGTTCGGGGCTGAAATGGTCTATGTCACATCATCACTTGGAGGAGTCCGCGGGCAGGTGCTGAATGACGAAATGCTGATCGGATACGCCCCGCGCCAAGCCAAGGTCCGCGGTCTGGGCAGAAACAATGCCTCGGAACGTGTGGAGCTGATGGCCGATTCCGCTGACGGCGGGTATGTCGAGAGTTCGGCGGCTCCGGTGCTTATGATGTCAAAGGCGGAGTTGGCAGAAGAGGAGGTAACGAGCCAGGGGGTGGCGGTACGTTCGGACTTCTCTTCATCCCTGGCATTCGAGCCGTTCCTCCGTTCCGGGGCCGACGGCAGGATGTTCATGAAGTTCAGGACTTCCGACAGGCTTTCGACATTCATCGTGCAGGTCTGGGCCCACACCAAGGAGATGCGGAACGCCTGTGTCCGCAGGGAGGTGGTCGTGACGGTGCCTGTGAAGGTCGCTCTCGTCGAGCCGAAGTACCTGTACAAGGGCGATAAGTACGTGCTGCGAGCCACGGTGTCAAATAGTTCCGACAAGAGTGTCGCTGGCGTGGCGGCTTTGCATACATATTCATCGAAGGATTATGAAGGGTCAAAGCCGTTCGCGTCGAAGACCCGCGGTGTGACTGTCCCGGCGGGAGGTTCCGTGGCGGTAGAGTTTGAAGTGGATCCTAAGGATCACGACGAGCTTGGCTTGAAGGTCGTTTTCGCTGACAATGCTAAGACATTCTCGGACGGCGTGTTCGTCTCGCTTCCGGTCCGCGAGGCAAGGCAGACTTTGACGGAGGCTCACTCCGCCGTGCTGACCGCCGGGGCAGACAGGGACGCTCTTGTCCGCCGTCTGGAGTCCGAGTTTACCGGCACGACATCCAAAGGCGCTGAGGTTAAGGAGGTTGACATCCGCCGGATGGTGCTGGACGCGCTTCCTTCCAAGGTTGAACCGACCGGCAAGGATGTCCTGTCGCTGACCGAGGCCTTGTATGTCAGGAAGGTGGCCGCCTCGCTTGGGGCGAAGGTTGAGGTGGAGATGTCCGACGAGACTCTTGTGGAAAGGATCAAGGCTTGCCTGAATGCCGGTGGTGGCTTCGGCTGGTTCGAGGGATTCCGTTCCTCTCCGATCGTGACCGCCGTGGTGCTGGAGCGTTTCGCCAAGATGCGTGACGCGGGGATTGATTACGGAGGAATTGATGCCGACTCTTCTGTCAAGTGGCTGGACAGTAATCAGTTCCTGCATGGCGGAGTCAGCCCTCGCTGGTGCGGACGGCTCTCGATGGAGGAATATGCCTATGTGCGTTCCATGTACTCCTCCGTGCCGTTTGATGTCTCTGCACAGACACGGAACGAAAAGTCTGATTATTCAAGAAACTTCAAGGACTTCAGGAAGGAGGTGAAGGACTATCTTCTGCCTTCGGCGAAGGATGGCCGTGGACTGGATGGCCAGATTCTTGCCAAGACACGCAGGATCAAGACTTTGGCTAATCTGGTGGGCAATGATGGCGGACTTGCTCTGGCTTCTTCTTGGGGAGTCCGGTTCTCCGCCGCTTCCAGGATGAACCAGTCGATTGCCGCTGACGTGCAGTCGCTTCTGGAGTATGCCGTGCCTCATGTCAGCGGAGGATGGTACTATCCTAACGCCGTGATGCCGTTCCGCGGGCTTCTTGCGGGCGAGGCCTATGCCCATTCTATGCTTTGTGACTTGCTGTCAAGTGAATATGTCGGTTCCGCCGAAGTGACCTCTTCGACCGAAGACGTGACTGCCAGGCAGATCGCCGACGGCATAAGGCTCTGGCTCATGCTTCAGAAGGAGACCCAGAAATGGGACGTGGATCCGGCCTTCGTGGATGCCGTCAACTCCGTGCTTTCCGGATCGGCGGACATTCTCGCGACCAAGGTCGTCTCCTTGACCAAGACCTACACCGTTCCGTTCTCCAGGATCGTGGCCGCCGGCAACGGATTCTCGATAGAGCGCCATTTCTACAAGAAAGTGGACGGCGGGAACGGCAAGGATGGTCGTCTGGAGATATTTCCTGGTATGAAGCTTAAGGTTGGCGACAGGATCACGGCGGAGTACAGGATCTGGAGCCAGGAGAACCGCAGTTTCATCCGCCTGACCGCTCCTCGCGAGGCTGCCTTCCGCCCTGTCGATCAGCTTTCCGGAGCCTATGGCTGGAGGCTGAACCCGTTGTCTGTGGCGGGAGCCTGGTCCATCACCCCTCAGGGCTACAGGGATGTCAAGTCTGACCGTACCGAGTACTGGTTCGATGTCTATCCGGAGGAGAAGACCACGGTGGCCGAGGATTTCTACATCACGCAGGAAGGAACGTTCTCCGCTCCTGTGGTGACTATCGAGTCCCTCTACGCTCCTCATTATCGGGCGAACGCCTCGTTTGGCGGTAGCCTTGCCACGACTGATTGACAGCCGCAATAGTTTTTCACCATCATTCGGAACATCTAAATTTATGACGTTATGAGAAAAGTCATGTCCATCCTGGCGGCCTTGTTGTCGCTGCCGACCGCACTTGGCGCCGCGGATTCGCTTGAAGTGCGCTGCCCGCAGATTCCCATACTGTTGGACCGCATAGACAATGTCTTCTTCCAGATCCGTGTCCCGGATGCGAAGCCGGGGGATGTGCTGGAATCCGTCACGGTCGAGTTCGGGGCCGGGACAGACCTGAAATCGGTCGCCGAGCTGCGCCTGTTCTATTCAGGAACAGATGCCGTGCGGCGCGGCGGAGTGCATTTCAGCCCTGTCGAGTGCATTTCCTCACATAACGTCTGGAACACACGGTCCGCCATTTCATCATATTCAGTGCTTCAGGATCACACCTTGAAGATCGGCCGCAGGGTGACTCTTCGTTCCGGCCAGCCGATGGTGGAAGGCATCAACTATTTTTGGGTAAGTGTCAGGATGAGTCCTGAGGCGACAGTCCTGACCCGGCTGGGCGCGAGGGTCTCGGAAATCGTGGTGAATGGCGAGCGGAAGCCTTTCGCGCTGACAGCCGAGGATGTTGTCCGCAGGATGGGCTACGGCGTGCGGCACGCCGGCGACGACCACGCCATGGCTTACCGCATTCCGGGACTGGTCACGACCAAGTCGGGGAGCCTGATCGGAGTCTATGATGTCCGTTGGAACAGCAGCGTAGACCTGCAGGAGAGGATTGACATCGGCGTGAGCCGGAGCACGGACAAGGGACAGACCTGGGAGCCGATGCGTATAGCGATGTCCTTCGCTGACAAAGGTGGCCTTCCGGCGGCGCAGAACGGAGTCGGCGATCCGGCTGTCCTGGTCGACGAGAACACCGGAACCATCTGGGTGGTGGCCGTCTGGGCGCACGGAATGGGCAACGGACGAGCTTGGACGAACTCCAGGCCGGGGATGGAACCCATCCGGACACCGCAGCTGATGATGGTGCGCAGCGACGATGACGGACGCACCTGGAGCGAGCCGGTCAATGTCACTGGCCAGGTCAAGGATCCTTCGTGGCGTTTCCTGCTGCAGGGACCCGGGCGCGGCATAACGATGCGTGACGGCACATTGGTCTTCGCCATCCAGTTCATCGGCGGCGACGGGATGCCGAGCGCCGGAATAATGTTCAGCAAGGATCACGGAGAGACATGGAATATTCACAATCCGGCCCGTTCCAACACCACGGAGGCGCAGGTCGCCGAGGTCGAGCCGGGTGTACTGATGCTGAACATGCGCGACAACCGTGGCGGTGCGCGCGCCGTGATGACCACCAAGGACTTGGGACGTACCTGGACGGAACACGTGTCCAACAGGACGGCTCTCCGCGAGCCTGTTTGCATGGCAAGCCTGATCGCTGTGCCGGCGGACCGGAACGCCTTGGGCAAGGATCTGCTTCTGTTCTCCAATCCGGACACGACGGAAGGCCGCTGCGACATCACGGTCAAGGCCAGTCTGGACGGGGGCGTGACATGGCCGTACAGCCTGTTGCTCGACGAGGGGTACAGCTGGGGATATTCCTGCCTGTCGATGATTGATCCTCAGACTGTAGGCATCCTGTACGAGTCCAGTGCGGCGCACATCACTTTCCAAGCCATAGAACTTAATGAAATAGTACGATGAGATCTTTTATTGTTGGCTGCCTGACGCTGCTTGTCATGTCAGGCTGCTCTGCGACGGTGTCGGATGACACTGTCACGTTGCTTCCCCTTCCGAGGAAGGTTGTCTGGAACAAAGGCGTGTTTGACAGCCGTAGCGTGAGCCTTTCCGGTGATTTCTCTGTGACCGGCGCTGTGCGTGAATGGCTTGAGGAGTCCGGAATCGAAAGCTCCGGGACGACTTCCGCGGTGGTTGAGGTCGCGCTGGTGGACCGGATCGACAAGGCCGCCGTCAATCAGGATGAGGCCTACAGGTTGATTGTCGCACCGAAATCCATCCGTGTGGAGGCGGTTTCGGAAAACGGTGTGTTCTGGGCTGTCCAGACGCTGCGGCAACTGGATGAAAGGCAGGGACCGGGTGTCAGGATTCCTTGCTGCGACATCACGGACTGGCCGGCGTTCAAAATCAGAGGCTTCATGCACGACACCGGGCGCTCGTTCATCAGTCCGGAGGAGTTGAAGCATGAGATAGAGATCCTTTCCCGGTACAAGATCAACACATTCCATTGGCATCTGACTGAGAACCAGGCCTGGAGGCTTGAAAGCAAAATCTATCCCCGGATCAACTCCCCGGAGGTCACGACCCGCTATCCCGGATGCTTCTACACTCAGGATCAGGTGCGGGACATCCTGGATTTCTGCAAGCGGCATCATGTCCTGGTGATTCCGGAGATTGACATGCCGGGTCACAGCGCCGCCTTCACCAGAACTTTCGGCTGCGACATGCAGAGCCCCAAGGGAAAGGCCATTCTTAGGGAGCTTGTCAGCGAGGCCTGCGACTTGTTTGCGGAAGTGCCTTACTTCCACATAGGTACGGACGAGGTGCATTTCACTGATCCTGATTTTGTCCCGGAGAAGGTCGCTTTGGTGCGCTCGAAGGGCAAGAAGGCGATTTCCTGGAATCCGGGTTGTGAATATTCTCCCGGCGAGATCGACATGGCACAGCTATGGAGCTACCGTGGCAAGGCTCAGCCGGGAATCCCGGCGATAGACAGCCGGTTCCGCTATGCCAATCACTTTGACCTGTTCGGGGACATGGTGGCCTTCTACAACAGCAGGATCTACGATGCGGATCAAGGCAGTGAGGACATCCTCGGTACGATCATGGCCGTTTGGAATGACCATAAACTGCCGGATGAGAGGGACATTCTCTTGCAGAACTCTTTCTACCCCTACATGCTCGCCTTGGCGGAACGGTCATGGCTCGGCGGCGGAAGTGAGTATTTCGATGACAAGTGTGTGATCCTGCCGGACGACTCCAGCCTGGTCTTCAAGAGGTTCGCTGATTTTGAGCGACGGATGCTCTGGCATAAGGACAATGATCTTGCGGGTGAGCCTTTCCCTTATGTGAGGCAGACGAATGTGCATTGGGTCGTCACGGACGCGTTTCCGAACGGCGGCGACCTTTCCCGCCGATTCCCTCCTGAGGATGGACTTTCGGACAGCTACACCTTTGATGGTAAGGAATATGGCACGCGCCGCGTCACGGGTGCGGGAATATATCTGCGTCACTTCTGGAGCCAATGGTGTACGTTTCCGGCCTTGTTTGACAATCCGAGCGAGAACAGTACAGCCTATGCCTATACTTGGGTATATTCCCCTAAGTCACAGAATGTAGGGATGCTGGTAGAGTTCCAGAACTATAGCCGTTCTGCGAATGATGTGCCGCCGCCGACCGGATGCTGGGACTACAGGGGCAGCCGGATCTGGCTGAATGACCAGGAGTTGCTTCCTCCCGACTGGACGAATGCCCCTGATGTGAGAAGTACCGAGATCGACCAGGGGAACGAGAACTGTACAGCCAGGCCACCGCTTTCCGTCCATCTGGACAAGGGGTGGAACAAGGTGTTCATGAAGCTGCCGATAGGGCAGTTCACGACTCCTGAGATCTGGTTGGTAAAGTGGATGTTCACCGCTGTGTTTGTCACTCCTGACGGTGGTCAAGCTGTGGATGGTTTGGTCTATTCACCGGACAAAACAAGGCACTGATGGTGCCTGTGCGGCGTTGTGATGCGAAAAAAAATTCAAAAAAACTTAAAAAAGATTTGTGGATATCAAAAAAAGTAGTACCTTTGCATCACCCAAACGATAAGGGACAACGCTTCGGGAGCTTAGCTCAGTTGGTTCAGAGCGTCTGCCTTACAAGCAGAGGGTCGGGGGTTCGACTCCCTCAGCTCCCACAAGAAAGAGAGGATGACAAGATGTCACCCTCTCTTTTCATTATATCCTTCTACAGACTTGCCGGGAGGAGCCGAGCCACCATGTACTCAGATCCAAAGCTTTGGACTTGATACCCAAAGTTCACTATCAGGTGACGCGGAGGAGCCGGAGGGAACAAAAAAAGGCTGACCGGATTCCGATCAGCCTTTTTGTCGGGGTACAGTGACTCGAACACTGGACCCTCTGGTCCCAAACCAGATGCGCTAGCCAACTGCGCCACACCCCGATAACATTCCTTCGGGTTAACCCCTCAGGCCTTCCCTGACAACAAGATGTTCTCATTGGAAAGGACTGCAAAGTTAGGCTTTTTTTTATAAAAAGCAAAACTTTTAGGGAAAATTCAACTATATTTGAGAATAATTATAGCAGACAGTTGGCTTTATGATCATACAGGCAAAAGGCATAGTTAAGTCGTTCGGGGATCTGAAGGTGCTTCGGGGCATTGATTTCCAGGTGGATAAATCCGAAGTGGTGTCCATCATGGGCGCTTCGGGAGCGGGGAAGTCCACACTCCTTCAGATTCTTGGCACCTTGTCTACTCCTGATGCGGGATCTTTGGAGATTGACGGGACGGATGTGCTGCATCTGAGCGGCAATGAACTCTCGGCGTTCAGGAACCGGCGCATCGGCTTCGTGTTCCAGTTCCACCATCTTCTTCCCGAATTCAATGCCTTGGAGAACGTGATGATCCCGGCGTTCATCGCCGGGCGTTCCGACAAGGATGCCAAGGCTGCCGCCACCCGTCTGCTGAAAGACATGGGACTGGCTGATAGAATGGGGCATAAACCTTCGGAACTCTCTGGGGGCGAGCAGCAAAGAGTCGCCATCGCAAGGGCGCTGATCAATGAGCCGGCCATTTTGTTCGCCGACGAGCCGTCCGGCAATCTTGACTCCAGAACCAAGGCCGAGATCCACCAGCTTTTCTTTGATCTCAGGCGGGACTATGGCCAGACCATCGTCATTGTCACCCACGATCCGGATCTTGCGGGCATGTGCGGCCGGTCGCTGTTCATGCGGGACGGCCAGTTTGTGGACGAATAGGCCTCCGATGGGTGTATTTCATTTCAAAAGATTCGATGTGCGCAACGAGCGCTCGGCCATGAAGGTCAACACGGACGGCGTGCTTCTCGGCGCGGCGACCGACGTGCTTGCCGGTGACAGGCGGGTGTTGGATGTGGGGACCGGAACCGGAACGGTGGCTTTGATGATCGCCCAGAGGATGGAGGATCTGACCTCGGACTGGTGTGTCCAGGGCATCGACATCGATGTCCCTTCATCGGAGGAGGCGGCGGACAATTTCAGCCGATCTCCCTGGAGTCTGCACCTTAAGTCTGTGAATATGAGTCTTTCCGCTTTCCGGAAAGCGGATCCGGACGCCCGTTACGACCTGATAGTCTCGAATCCGCCGTACTACGACAATTCACTCCAGGCACCCGACGCGAGACGGAACACCGCCCGCCACACCGGAGACCCTGAAAGCCCGTCGGGGACGGAGCCTCTGTCGTACAGGGAGATTCTTGAATATGCCTCCTCGGCTCTTGACGAACGTGGCCGTGTCTCCATGATCCTGCCTTCCGATCAGGAGAAACCGCTCATGCGGCACGCGCGGATGTGTGGTTTTATCCCGTGGAAGGTTCTGAGAATAAGGTCGGTGGAGCGTAAGCCGGCATCAAGGTTGATTGTGCAGTTTGTCCGTAGGGGACAGACCGATGGCTCTGTGCGGGAGGAGTCGCTGACTCTTCTTGATGAGAAAGGGAAGCGTACTTCACAGCATGCTTCCCTTGTAACAGATTATTATCTGTAACCAAACTAACCATTAACCAATTGACCTAATAATCTGTTATTGTTCATCCTTATTCTTCTTGTTGTCATTCTTGTGTAGCCTGTGTATCTGCTGCCTCCTGAACGATTCCTCAGCTATGTAAAGCTTGGCCACCTTCTGGCTCGGAAGAATCTTCCGGAATTCGGCGACATATTTCCTATCAATATTCTTGCCACTCTCCTGCGCTTCGATGTATTTGTCCAACAAAGAGTTGATTTCATTGCCGTCCTTGCCGGACGCGATGGCCTCGTTCAGAGCCTTGTAGGCCTTCATCGAAGCCCTGAAGCAGCTTTTTCTCTCGCATTCGCATTTGTTGTAGACCGGCCAGAATCTCTCGGCCTCGGCGCTTGTCAGATCCATCGCGTCGGTAAGATAGGCGATCTTCTCGGCCTTGAACCTGTCCTCCCAGTCTCTCTTTTTCTCCTGAGCATTGGCTCCCGGAAACGGAACCGCGAGAACCAAGAATGCCAGCAATAGTATGTAACGTCTCATGTCTGTCTTATTTTTGTGCTATAAGTCCTTCATATTCAACTAACTCCGTCGGTGTGAAGGAGGTGATCAGGTAGTCGATCACGTCTTCTTCGGTGATTTGGTCCTGTTCGGAGGGCGAACGGTGGAAAAGGTCGTCCGGCTCTGTCACAGGAATCAGATCCGAGTAGGCTATCCGGCTGTAGTAGTCGGTCATGATGTCGTCCCCGGCGGTGCTTCTCAGTACGAGGTTCCCCACGAGCATGATGGCGACAAAGCATGCGGCGAGGGCAAGGTACGGGGTGATGCGCCCCATCGCTCCTGTGCCGCGTCCATTCCCGGCCGGGATGGCTTCAAGACGGCCCCTGAGGCTTTCAAAGTAGCCTTCTGGAACGTCAAACGCTGCCTTTCCGACGTTGTTGAATATGTTCTTACTCTGATCCATAACCTATTATTTGACAGATGACGGGGGCTAAGGTTTAATCCCGGATTCAATTTCCGAGCGAATTTTTTCTGCCGCGAAATGGTACGAGGCCTTGAGGGCTCCCACGGAGGTCCCCAGAATCTCGGAGATCTCTTCGTAGGACAACTCGTCGAAATAGCGCATAGTGAAGACCGCTTTCTGCTTCTGGGGCAGTCTGGTGATGGCTTTGAATAGCAGTCTCTGCGCCTCGTTACCGTTGAAGTAGGGATCGTCGTCAACCTTGTCCGCCATCGTGGAGTCCAGACTTTCGAACCTAAGCATCGAGCGTACCTTCTGCTTGTGGAGCCAGTTCAGCGTCTCGTTTGTGGCGATCCGGTAGATCCACGTGAAAAGTCTCGAATCCCCCCTGAACGCCGGAAGGGCCGACCAGATCTTGATGAAGATCTCCTGAAGCAGGTCATCGGTGTCGTCGTGTGTGCAGACAAACCCCCGGACGTGCCAGTAAAGCCGCTCGCTGTAGGCTGCGACGATCTCATTGAACGCTTTCTCTTTCTGGCCGTTCCGATAAAGAACGATAATCTCCTCGTCAGTCATACTGAGCGACTTCAAACATTCAGGTAACCTTCAAAACAGATTCTTCATCTGAGGCAGATTAGAGGCTGTTTGAATTTTTGACATTGTATTTAAACAGCTTCTTATTCTTTTCAAGTTACCAAATGTACGAAAAAATGATTATTTTTGCAATTCTTCGGACATGTTTGCGGACAAGAGTGTCTGCGCCGTGTGTTGTAGAACGACGTATTTATGAAGCATATAAGGAATTTCTGTATCATCGCCCACATAGACCATGGTAAGAGTACCTTGGCTGACAGGCTTATCGAATTGACCCAGACACTCTCCTGCAGGGACATGTCGGCCCAGGTCCTCGATGACATGGATCTTGAGAAGGAGAAGGGAATCACCATCAAGAGCCACGCCATCCAGATGGAGTACACCTACAAGGGAGAGAAGTATGTCCTCAATCTGATCGACACTCCGGGTCATGTGGACTTTTCCTACGAGGTTTCCCGCTCCATCGCATCCTGCGAGGGGGCGCTGTTGGTTGTGGATGCGTCGCAAGGCATTCAGGCCCAGACGATTTCCAATCTCTATCTGGCTGTGGACCACGGGCTTGAGATCATCCCTGTGATGAACAAGATCGACATGGACTCCGCGCAGCCGGATGTCGTGGCGGACCAGATCACCGATCTTCTGGGCTGCGGCCAGGATGATATATTCAGAGTCTCCGCCCGCACGGGCGAGGGGATACCTCCGCTTCTGGATGCGATCGTCGAGAAGATTCCGGCTCCGCACGGAGATCCGGAGGCTCCGCTCCAGGCGCTGATCTTTGACTCGGTGTTCAATCCGTTCCGTGGCATCATCGCCTATTTCAAAGTCCTGAACGGTAGCGTCGCCACGGGAGACAAGGTGAAATTCGTGGCGACGGGTCAGGAATATGACGCCGAGGAGGTCGGTGTGCTGAAGATGAAGCTCGTGCCTACCGGCCAGGTCACCACCGGGGATGTGGGCTACATCATCTCCGGCATCAAGAGGGCGGTGGAGGTCAAGGTGGGTGACACCATCACTCATTCCGCCAGACCTTGCGCGGCGGCAATCGCCGGTTTCGAGGAAGTCAAGCCGATGGTCTTCGCCGGAATGTATCCGGTCCAGGCCGACAAGTTCGAGGAATTGCGGGCGACGCTGGAGAAGTTCCAGCTCAACGACGCCTCGTTTGTCTACGAGCCGGAGTCCTCGCTGGCCCTCGGTTTCGGTTTCCGATGCGGATTCCTCGGACTCCTGCATCTTGAGATTGTCCAGGAGCGTCTTTTCCGTGAGTTCAACATGGATGTCATCACCACTGTCCCTAACGTTTCCTACAAGGTCTACACGACCCAGGGAGAGGTGCTTGACGTTCACAATCCGTCCGGGCTTCCGGCTCCTACCCTGATCGACCACATCGAGGAGCCTTTCATCCGCGCCCAGATCATCTCCAAGACGGATTTCTACGGAGCCATCATGAAACTTTGCATGGACAAGCGGGGAACGCTGATCGGGGAGCATTACATCACGTCCGACAGGGTGGAGCTGACCTACGACATGCCTCTGTCCGAGATCGTCTTCGATTTCTATGACAAGTTGAAGTCCGTGTCCAAGGGCTACGCTTCTTTTGACTACCACGTCACGGATTTCCGTCCCGCAAGGCTTGTCAAGCTGGACATCCTGCTGAACGGCGATCCGGCGGACGCGCTCTCCACGCTTATCCACGAGGATCACGCCTACGAATTTGGCCGCAAGATCTGCTTGAAACTCAAGGAGTTGATTCCTCGCCAGCAGTTCGACATCGCGGTCCAAGCCGCCATCGGGGCGAAGATCATCGCCCGTGAGACCGTGCGTCAGGTCCGCAAGGACGTGACGGCGAAATGCTACGGCGGTGACGTGACGCGAAAGAGGAAGCTTCTTGAGAAACAGAAGGAAGGAAAGAAGAGAATGCGCCAGATCGGAACCGTCCAGGTGCCTCAGAGTGCCTTCATGGCTGTGCTGAAACTGGATTCGTAGGGGAATGAACGTCGCTCTTCTGATAACCCTTACCGATGTCGGCGGCAATGGCTCCTCCTCGTGTCTTGAGGAATGTCAGAGGCAGATCGAGGCCATTTCAGCCGAGGAGAAATATTCATTCTCCTTCTTTTTGAACGAAGAGGGTGCGGCGGGACGTCAGAAGATGTGGGAAAAGGCTTCCGCGACGGGCTTTGACTTCTATCTTTGGATGGATTCCGACCTCGCCCTTGAGGAGGGCGCTCTGGCCGCTTTCTTTGTCAACTCCGTCTTTCTGAGGCATAAGGCCGTCATCGCCGGCACCGTGTCCGACTTGTCTGGCAACCTGGTCTCGGGTGGCCGCTCGCGCCACGGGAGGCTTCTGGAGCCGGATCCGATCATTCCCGTCCCTTGCCGTCTGTATGACATCACCCTCGTCCTCGTTCCTGACTATGTTGTCAGGCATCTGGAGAATCCTGTCGATGTTTTCCGTCCGAATCTTTTCGACTATGGCTGCGGCGCGAAGGTCGCTAAGGCCGGAATTGCCAGAGTCATCGCTCCAGGGATTCTTGCGAGGACGGAACGGAAGTCGGTGCTTCCCGCGTGGAAAAACCCTGACTGTCCGGCTCCTGAGAGGATTGCCTCGCTGTTCAAGGCGTGCAACCGCGACATTATTCGCATTCTGCGCTCACTTTTCAGATAATATTCGTAAATTTACAATCGCGCATTGTTTGTGCTGTGCGTGGTTGTAAGATTAATAGCATTAAATCATCCAATTATGAAACATCCGAAAATAGGGATCCGTCCGACCATTGATGGCCGTCAGGGCGGTGTGCGTGAGAGTCTTGAGGAAAAGACCATGACTCTTGCGGCGAATGTGGCCGCGTTGATTTCCTCTAATCTGAAATACACTGACGGCACTCCTGTGGAGTGTGTGATCGCCGACGGGACGATCGGACGTGTGGCGGAGAGCGCCGCGTGCGCCGAGAAGTTCGAGCGCGAGGGCGTCGGCGGAACGATCACCGTGACTTCCTGCTGGTGCTACGGCTCGGAGACGATGGACATGAATCCTTACTGGCCGAAGGCGGTCTGGGGATTCAACGGCACGGAGCGCCCGGGAGCGGTCTACCTTGCCGCCGTGCTTGCCGCACACGCCCAGAAGGGTCTTCCGGCATTCGGAATCTACGGCCATGACGTGCAGGACATCGAGGACAACTCCATCCCGGAGGATGTGGCCGAGAAGATCCTCCGTTTCGCCCGGGGTGCTGTGGCCGTGGCTGAGATGAGGGGCGAGTCCTACCTCTCAATCGGTAGCGTGACGATGGGCATCGCCGGCTCTATCGTGGACACGGACTTCTTCCAGAAGTACTTGGGCATGAGGAATGAGAGCGTCGATGAGGTCGAGATCCTGAGGCGTATGGATCTGGGAATATACGACCCGGAGGAGTTCGAGAAGGCGATGGCCTGGGTCAAGAAATACTGCATGCCTAACGAGGGCTGGGACAAGAATCCGGAAAGCAAGCGCAAGACCCGCGAGCAGAAGGACAAGGATTGGGAGTTTGTGGTCAAGATGACCATCATCGTGATGGATCTCATGCACGGCAATCCTAAGCTCCGCGAGTTGGGATTCAAGGAGGAGGCTCTTGGTCACAACGCCATCGCCGGCGGTTTCCAGGGCCAGCGCCAGTGGACTGACTGGATGCCTAACGGTGACTTCACGGAGACTCTTCTGAACACCAACTTCGACTGGAACGGCCGTCGCCAGCCTTCCATCCTCGCCACCGAGAACGACTCCCTCAACGGCACCGCCATGCTGATGGCACATCTTCTGACCAACCGTCCTCAGATCTTCTCCGATGTCAGGACGTACTGGAGTCCGGAGGCCGTCAAGAGGGTGACCGGCAAGGAACTTACCGGCAAGGCCGCCCCAGGAATCATCCACCTCATCAACTCCGGAGCCACGACCATGGACGGCTGCGGCCAAAGCTCTGACGCCGAGGGACAGCCGGTGATGAAACCGTTCTGGGAGATGACAGAGGAGGACGAGAGGCGCTGTCTTGAGCACTCGCAGTGGATGCCTGCCGACAGGGACTACTTCCGTGGAGGCGGATTCAGCATCCATTTCGTTTCCCGTGGGGATTTCCCTGCCACAATGGCCAGAATCAACATCGTGGACGGTCTCGGCCCTGTTCTCCAGATCGCTGAGGGATGGGTTGTGGACATCGATCCGGAGATCCACGGGATTCTCGACAAGCGTACCGATCCGACCTGGCCTACAACCTGGTTCACCCCGCGTCTCGATCCTAAGAAGGATGCCTTCAAGGATGTCTACAGCGTGATGAACAACTGGGGAGCCAACCACGGAGCCATCTCCTACGGTCACATCGGCGCGGATCTGATCACCTTGGCCTCGATGCTGCGCATCCCTGTATGCATGCACAATGTGGATGACGCAAAGATCTTCCGTCCTGCCGCGTGGAATGCCTTCGGTATGGACAAGGAAGGCGCTGACTTCCGTGCGTGCGCGAACTTCGGTCCGATCTACAAATAGCCCTTTACCATGAAGGAGAAGGACTCTATCCTTAAGGCAGGCGGAGTAAGCTACGTCCTGCCTTTCATACTCATAACGACCTGTTTCGCCCTTTGGGGCTTCGCCAATGACATCACGAACCCGATGGTCAAGGCGTTCTCCAAGATATTCAGAATGAGCGTGACACAGGGTTCCCTGGTCCAGGTGGCGTTCTATGGCGGGTACTTCTGCATGGCCCTTCCGGCGGCGATGTTCATCCGTAAGTTCTCCTACAAGGCCGGTGTCCTTGTGGGACTTGGACTCTACGCACTGGGAGCCTTGCTGTTCCTGCCTGCGAAGTCGGTAGGTGTCTACGGATTCTTCCTCATCGCCTATTTCATTATGACCTGCGGCCTGTCTTTCCTTGAGACCAGCTGCAATCCGTACATCCTGAGCATGGGATCGGAGGAGACATCGACCAGAAGGCTGAACTTCGCCCAGTGTTTCAATCCGATCGGTTCGCTGATGGGCATGTATGTGGCTATGAATTTCATACAGGCGAGGCTGCATCCTGCCAGCACCGCTGAGAGGGCACTTCTGGACGACACCGGCTTCGAGGCGATGAAACAGGCTGACCTCAATGTCCTTACCGGCCCGTACTGGGTTGTGGGTATTGTGATCATCGTGATGTTCGTCCTCATCCTGGTGGCCAGGATGCCGAAGAACGCGGATCAGGATCATGACATGCACATCGTCCCGGTGCTGGGACGCTTGCTCCACAGGCCGCGCTACTGGGAGGGGGTGATAGCCCAGTTCTTCTATGTTGGCGTGCAGATCATGTGCTGGACATTCATCATCCAGTACGGCACAAGGGTGTTCATGGCGGAGGGGATGGACGAGCAGTCCGCCGAGGTGCTCTCGCAGACCTACAACATCATCGCGATGGTGCTTTTTGTCAGCTGCCGCTTCCTCTGCACCTGGCTGATGAAGTACCTTCAGCCGCCCAAGTTGCTGACAATCTTCGCGATAGGAGGAATGATCGCCACAGCCGGAGTGATCTTCCTACAGAACAGGCTCGGCCTTTACTGCCTTGTCGCGGTCAGCGGCTTCATGTCGCTCATGTTCCCGACCATCTACGGTATAGCGCTCGGAGGCCTTGGGGATGACGCCAAGTTCGGCGCCGCCGGCCTGATCATGGCCATCCTTGGCGGTTCGGTGCTGCCTCCTCTCCAGGCCTGGATCATCGACAAGGGTACGGTCGGCTTCCTGCCGGCGGTGAACGCCTCGTTCATCCTGCCGTTCATCTGCTTCATCGTTGTGTGCCTCTACGGAGTCCGCTCTACTAAGATACATCTAGCCCGGAAATGACTTTGAGGCAGAAGACGAGCGCCTGCATGGCGTGATCGTTAAGAACGGTCAGGAGGCCCGGACATATTCCCAGGAATGACAGCGCGATTGTGGTCACCGAAAGGACCATGACCGCGCTTGTCAGTGGCAGGGCGAGGAGGTTGGTCAGGATGAAGTACTTGGGAAAGGTGCGGAAGTAGTGCCAGACGATCGGGGCGGTGAAGGCCTGGCAGGAGATTGAGAGCATGGCGGCGTTCCAGATCTTCCGGAAAGGGTTGAGTCCGGACCATCTTCCGCCGTCGGAGGCAGGATAGATCCGTTCCAGGGTGGGGTAGAGAAGGAATATCCCCGCCATCGCCGCGTAGGAGAGCTGGAATCCCACGGAGGCGATGACATCGGGCCGCAGGGCGAGCTGGATGGTCAGCGCCGCCAGCAGGACCCTGACGGGATCCCTTTTCCTGCCCAGCAGCCTTGCGGTCTCGTTGATGGCGATGAAAAGGAAGGCGCGGACGATCGACGGGGAGCCTCCGGTCATGACGGCGTAGAAAAGTGCGGACGCGATGATTAATGAATATCTCAACCTTCTGGCCGCCAGGCTGTTGCCCAGAGGCGCGGTCAGCCTTGCCAGCAGGAGGTACAGCACTCCGAGGTGCAGTCCGGAGAGCGCGAGGATGTGCGAGGCTCCGCTGTCCCGGAATATTCCCGTGATCTCTTTAGTGAGGTCGCTTCTGTCGCCGGTCAGCAGGGCTTTCACGAGCGGCGCGGTTGTCGCCGAGGGGTAGGGGATGGCATCGATGGTGTCCCGGAGACTTCCCACGGCCTTTGCCGCCGCCGAGGCGACCGGTCCGCCGCCATATTCAGGAATCCCGACGGAGAGCGAGTGGCAGAGGGCGCAGAAGATCCCGGCTAGCAGGAATATTCCTGAAAACATTCCCCGTCGGCTACCGGCCGCCCTGTTTTGCCGGTCGCAGTGCTTGCCGAAGTGCAGGTGCGAAGCGAGGATTGTTGTGAGTGCTATTGTAAGGAGCAGACAGTCAGCCAGAAGGTAATGGGCCGGCGGCGGAAGCATCGGACACAGGAAGGCTCCCGCCGCGACACCCGCCGCGAAAGGAACACTGATCCCCACGATGTCTCTCGCCCCAACCATTTCACTGTCCATTTATATTTGCCAAAAATAGTGATTAATTTCGTATCTTTGTACGCATAATTAAATAAATCTCAAACGGAATGATTATTCTTGTTATCAATTGTGGTAGTTCTTCGATCAAGTACCAGCTGCTTGACATGAAGAATGATGATGTCTATGAACTTTTGGCTAAGGGTATTGTAGAGAAGATAGGTCTGGAATGCGGCAGACTCCAGCACACTCCTGTCGGGAAACAGAAGGTGGTCAAGGATCTCCCGGTACCGGATCACACCGTCGGTATGCAGATCGTGCTTGACGCTCTGATCGACAAAGAGTACGGCGTGCTGAAGTCTTTTGATGACATCGAGGCGGTAGGCCACAGGATCGTGCAGGGAGCCGATTTCTTCTCGGGCAGCGCCATCGTGGATGAGGATGTCATCAGCAAGATAGATTTCTGCTGCGACTTCGCCCCTCTCCACAATCCGGCCCACCTGCTCGGAATCAGGGCTTGCCAGGAGGTCCTTCCATCTGTGCCTCAGGTGGTTACTTTCGACACGGCCTTCCATCAGACCATGCCTCCTTATGCCTACATGTACGGCCTTCCTTACGAGTACTACCAGAAGTACCACATCCGCCGTTACGGCGCGCACGGGACAAGCCATCAGTTCGTGGCCAAAAAGGGTGCTGAGATGGTCGGCCTGGACGTGAACAACTCCAGGATCATCACCTGCCACATCGGCAACGGAAGTTCCATCACCGCGATTGTCAACGGTAAGTCGATCGACACCTCGATGGGTCTCACACCGCTTGAGGGTCTGATCATGGGTACCCGCTGCGGCGACGTGGATGCCAACGCTGTACTCTACATGATGAAGAAGGAGAATCTCACCCCTGACCAGATGTACGACATCGTGAACAAGAAGAGCGGTTTCCTGGGCGTGTCACAGAAGACATCCGACGCCCGTGAGATGGACGAGCTTGCCAACAACGGTAACTTCCAGGCCAAGCTTACGCTGAAGATGCTCACATTCCAGATGATCAAGTACATCGGTGCCTATGTGGCCGAGATGAACGGAGTGGACGCGATCTTCTTCACCGGCGGCATCGGTGAGCACAACAGCCGTCTGCGCCGCAGGGTCTGCGAGAACCTCACTTACCTCGGACTGTCTTTCGGCTATGAGGCCAACACCGCGTGGGGTGTGGACACGGTGATCTCCCTTCCTGACTCGAAGGTGAAGGTTGCCCTTGTCACCACAGATGAGGAGCTTGTCATCGCGCGCGACACCATGCACCTTGTGCAGAGCATTGAGGAGTAATTGAATAATTGATTTAAACTAAAGATATTATGATCACAAAATTCGCTGACGTATTCGCTGAACTCAAGGAGAAAGGCGTTTGCAAAAGAATGGTGGCAGCCTGGGCTGTTGACGAGCACACGATCGAGGCTTGCGCCAAGGCGTCCGAGATGGGTTTCGTTAAGGTTACTCTTGTCGGTGACAAGGAGTTGATCAAAGAGACTTGCGATAAGAACAACATCAACATGGATCTGTTCAACATCGTTCACGAGCCGGTTGAGCTTAAGGCTGTGGCCAAGGCTGTCCAGCTGGTTCACGACGGTGACGGCGATGTGCTGATGAAGGGCCTTTGCTCGACTGACAAGTTCCTCCGCGCCATCCTCAACAAGGAGACCGGACTTCTTCCTCCTAAGGGAGTGCTCAGCCACGTAGGTGTCATCGAAAGCCCTAACTATCACAAGCTTCTCTTCCTGTCAGACATGGCTGTGATTCCTCTTCCTGACTTCCGTCAGAAGGTCAAGATCGCCGGCTATCTCGTAGGTGTCGCCAAGTCGTTCGGCATCGTGAAACCAAAACTGGCTTTCATTGCCGCTTCTGAGCAGGTTCTTGATTCCATGCCAGCCTGCATGGAGGCCGCGGCCCTCTCCAAGATGGTTGACCGTGGTCAGATCAAGGGATGCATCGCCGACGGCCCTCTGGCTCTGGATGTGGCCATTGACCATGAGTCTGTCCAGATCAAGAAGCTTGTCAGCCCTGTAGCCGGTGACGCTGACTGCCTTGAGTTCCCTAACATCGAGTCTGCCAATGTGTTCTGGAAGACCAACTCAAAGCTGGCCGTAGGTGTGAGACAGGCAGGCATGCTGGTCGGAACAACAGTCCCTTGCGTGCTTGCAAGCCGCGCCGACAGCGTGGACACCAAACTGAACTCCATCGCTGAGGCCGTGATGTTCGTGAACAAGTAGGATTAATAATCAAACCATTCCTCATCATTCGAAGTGTCCTGATGAGGCGGATAGAACATATTCCTCGGAGGAAACTTCGAGGAATATTTCGTTCTTAGCTTGTTGAATAGGTCGGTGGTGTGACGTGCCAGGCCAGGGCCTTTGTACGTGCTGGTGTTGGAGACGAAGATCCAGCATTCGCCGTCGGGGTAGTAATGGATCAGGGCACTCGTGCCGGCGAAAGTCCCGGTGCGTGTCCAATTGCCGTCCCTGGTGTCGTTCCAGCCAAGGGAGTAGGTGTTCTCGTCGAAATATTCAGTCATCAGATCCACGCTCTCGCGGCTGATGATGTCCGGCACCTCCGGCCTGCCGTCTATCGAGGCTACAAGCAGGGCCAGCTCCGGCGTGGAGGCAACCCATGCGCCGGCACCCGAAAGACCGGTCACGTTGTTGCCGCCGTAGCATCTGGTGACCTTCCTGCCGCTGTTGTTGAACTCGTCCGCCGGCTCATCGTCGTGCTGGACGTAGTAGCGCACCTCGTTGGGGTACTTGTGCTTGTAGTAGTTGCCGGCGATCCGGAAATCGACGCAGCCGGCCGGCTTCAGCACATATTCCTGCATGAAGGTCTCGTAGTCCATGCCGCTGACCTTCTCGATCACCATCGAAAGGGCGAGGTAGCCGAAGTTAGAATATTCCTGCGCCGTCCCCGGGACAAACTTCAGCCTTCTCCTGAGCTGAAGCTCCATCAGGCGCTCCTGTGTCGGTACTTCGCTCCAGCCGTTCTGCATCATTATCCAGCGGGTCGAGAACATAGGGTCGCCGCCTTTCCTTGAGAACCCTCCTTTGTGCCGGAGCAGATCCTCCACCGTGATCCTGTAGTAGAGCGTGTCCTTGATCGCCGCGTTGAAAGTCGAGTCGTTGAGTATGCCTTCAGGGCCGAAAACCCGATCCTTGATGCTCAGAAGCCCGTTGTCCTGAAGCAGCATGATCCCCACTGCCGTCACGAGTTTGGAGACCGAGGCCAGTCTGAGGATGTTACCCGGCTCCATCGCCTTGCCGTTGTCCGCCTTCCCGTAGCCTTTGGCGAAGAGGAGCGAGTCGTTCCTCATCACCGAGAGCGACGCACCCTGTATGCCCCAGAAAGTCAGGTAGTCCTTGACCTGTCTGTCGAATCCGTCCAGCGCGCTTGTGTCGGACATCTCGTTTGTCAGGGTAACATTGAGGTTGACGGGGACAGGCCTTGGGGCTGTCTCCTCCTCTGTCTTCTTACCGAGTGTGGATTTCCCGGCGAAGAAGACGGCCACGGCCACGATGGCGCATGCCGCGAACGCGAGTACTCTTTTACTTTTCGTGATAGGCTCCGGCATATTCCTAAATCAATCCGGCCTTTCTGCCAAAGTCGATGATGAAGTCGGTGGTCCCGTCTATCCCAAGGATCGAGGAGTCGATGCAGAGGTCGTAGTCGGTGGCGGCTCCCCACTCTCCGAAGGTGAAGAAATTGTAGTAGGTCTGCCTTGTCCTGTCTTGCCTCCCGATTCGGCTCCGGGCCTCGTCCAGACTTATCCCCAGACGCTCTGACACCCTTTTCGCACGGTCCTCCAGTGGGGCGGTGACGAACACATCCAGGCACTCCATGTCGCGGAGAATGTAGTTGGAGCATCTGCCGACGAAGATGGCCGGGCCTTTCGTCGCGATGTCCCTGATGACTTCGCTCTGGATCTTGAAGATCTCGTTGTCCCCCACGTAGTTCTGTGCGCTGCCGAATCTGCCGGACCCGAAGAATGATGTGATGCTGAACAGGCTCCTTTTCTCGTCGCTGCGCTCGAACAGCTCCTTGCTGAAACCGCTCTCGTTGGCGGCCTTCGAGATGAGTTCATTGTCGTAGGCGGGAATGCCGAGGCAGTCGCTCATCCTTTTCGCGATGAGCTTGCCGCCGCTGCCGAATTGACGGCCTATGTTGATGATAGTGTGTCCTTTGCTCATATTGTCTGTCTGTTAGGAGATCGTACTTCCAAGGATTGTCGGTTCGTCGCCGTCCTTAAGCTTGCTGAACTTGCGCATCAGGGCGGCGATCAGGAACAGTGTCGTGATGGCTGCCAAGGCGTCGGAGACAGGGAAGGCCAGGAAGACTCCGTGCACGTCCCACAGCAGAGGCATGGTGTACAGCAGCGGGACGAGGTAGAGCAGCTGACGGCTCAGCGAGAGGAAAATGGACTTCCTTACCATGCCCAGGCTTTGGAACAGGTTGGTGGAGACCATCTGCCAACCGACAATCAGCACCGCTGGGTTCATCGCCCGGATACCTTTGTCAGCCAGCATCTTAAGCTCATGGTCGTTGGTGAATATGCCGACCATCGCGTTCGGGAAGAATTCGGATGCGATGAACCATAGTCCTGTGACGACCGTCGCCCAGATACAGGTGCGGAGGAAGACCTCGCGCACACGGGAGTATTTCCTCGCCCCGAAATTGTAGCCCGCGATCGGCTGCATCCCCTGGTTGAATCCCATCACGATCATGACGAACAGAAAGTTGATCCTGTTGACGATACCATAGGCTCCGATCGCAAGGTCGCCGCCGTACTTGAGAAGCTGCTGGTTGATGAACATCGTCACAATGCAGGAGGCGGAGTTCATCAGGAACGGCCCCATGCCGATGGCGAGCGAGTCCTTCGCGATCCTCCAATCAAGCTCGAAGCCCCTCTTCGGCAGACGCAGCACGTTGTCCTTCCTTGTGAAATAGTATAATGAATATGCCAGCGAGACGGCCTGGCAGATCACGGTAGCCAAAGCCGCTCCGCGGACTCCCATACCAAATCCGAAGATGAAGATCGGATCCAGGATGCTGTTGAGGATCACGGTGAAAAGGGTCAGCCCCATCGCCATCTTCGGATTTCCGGACGAACGGATGATGTTGTTCAGGCCAAAGTACAGATGGGTTATCACATTGCCGTAGAGGATGATCTCCATGTAGTTACGGGCATATTCAAGCGTGTTGGCGCTTGCTCCGAAAAAGTAGAGTATCGGGTCGAGGAACGCGAGGCAGAAAACCGTGAACAGCAGTCCGATGATGCAGTTGAGCGTGACCTCGTTGGCAAGCACCTTGTTGGCGGCCTTGTAGTTCCTCTGCCCCAGAAGGATGGAGAGCATAGTCGCCGCACCCACGCCCACAAGGGTACCCAGCGCCGTGCTGAGGTTCATCAGCGGGAAGGTGACCGCAAGTCCCGAGATGGCCAGCGATCCTGATCCGGGAATATGCCCGATGTAGATGCTGTCCACCATATTATAGAGAGAAGACGCAGTCATGGCGATGATTCCAGGGACTGCGTACTTCTTCAGCAATTTGCCTATGCTTTCACTTCCGAGCTCTGTTGGAGCCGTCTGTGTCTGTGACATGTTGTGTCTTTTTTCTTTTTATGGTTTGTCAACAATCTCTATCTCAAAGGAAAGCGGAGCGTACGCCGGAATGGCCTTTCCGCTCCCGCTGTAGCCGTAGCCGAGGTTGGAGTAGAACGCGCACACGCCTTTCTCGTAGGCCTTCATCTTGGAAAGGCAATAGGAGAAGCCATTGATTGTGGTGATTCCATCGGATGTGCTTGAACCGCCAAGAGTGATGTCCTTGTAGTTCTCGCTCAGTTTCACCTTTTTCGGCTCGTAGGTCTTCGAGGATGAGTAGATGCCGTAGAACTTCGCGGTGTCCTCCACGGTCGTGTCGAAGACCTGCCCGTTCAGGAGCCTGCCGATGTAGTTGATGTAGAACGTGGTGTCACGCGGCAGGGTGGTGGTGTCCGTCGGAGCCTTCAGCTGCTGGTAGTAGTAGCCGTAGAACGTGGAGTCCACATCATTCATCACACGGGCGGTGTACCTTTCCAGGGAATCCACCTCCCATTTGTGGATGTCGTTGGTCTTGTCCGTCAGGGTGATGGTGTAGACCGCGTTGGAGCCGGACTTGTTGTTGTAGTAGGCCTCCGCAGTCTTGTAGTCATCGACATTGTCCTTCTGATCAAGCACGACGTTAAGCCATCCCGGAATGACAGCTGTCCTCGTGCCGCCTGTCTTCATGCCCTTGATCATCTCAAGGACTCCGGCCTGGGTGGCAAGTGTGCTGTTCAGCACGATGGACGGCCCGTAATAGTTGCCCTTGGAGTAGGTGCCGACCTGCTGCGCGACCTTCTCCTCCGACGTGCTTCCGATCTTGCCGTCGAGGTCGCGTCCCGTGTACCTTATGAAGTAGTAAAGATCCCCGTCAGCCACTGCCGCTCCTGTGCCAGGCTGGTCGTCGATGATGTAGATTCCGAGACCTGTCGGGCTGACATCCGGATGATGCACGCTCAGCCAGGCGTCAAGGTACATTTTGTTGTCACCGTTCAGTGACACGGTGCTTTCCTTGGCGCAGCCTCCGGCCAGCGCCAGCACAACGGCGGTTGTCCCGCAGATCGAGATGAATTTGTTATTGAATATGCTCATGTCTGTTACTTTTCTTCCAATTGTCGGCGGCACCGGTTCTTTATTTGTCGGTGACGCCCGTTATCCACAAATGATAGGCCAATCCTGAGTTCGCCGGTACTTTCCCTGTCGTATGATTCCCGAATCCCAGCTTCCCGTTGAAAAGGATGTAGCACTCATCGCCGCTTTTCACCCCGACGATGCCCTTCTTCAGGCCTTTCACCAGGGATTCCTTGGACAGATCCACGGTGACCTCCTTGAAAACGGTGGTGTCCGAGACTGTCCACGCGTAGGTCTCGGCAAGCTCCTTGTTGTTGGTGGCGAACAGATTCTCGACATTGAGGCTGGTCCCGGTGATGCGGTGGCCGGCATAGAAGAAGGACACTGTCCCGCTCTTGCCCAGGGCGTCGCCTTCACCATGCTTCACCGTCACCCTCACTGCCCCGTCGAGATAGTCCACGGTGGCCTCCGAACCTTCCGGAGCCAAGGAAGAGACGATGGACTCTATGTCCTTGTCCTGTTGCGAGTAAGCGTTCTGTATCTCGCTTTTCGAACACGAAAGGGCGAGGGCGGCCAGTGAGACTGCCGCAAAGGCGGTTATGATGGGATTCTTGTTTGTCATATTCCAAAAAACTCCCCTGTCACCTTCAAAATGTATTCCTCTGCGTCGGAAATGGAGTCGAGATCTTTGCCGATGATGAGTTTTCCGCCGGCAGCAAGCTCATGCCCACCGCCGTTGAAATACGTTGCGGCGCATCTGTTGGCGGAGGTACCCCTCTTCGACCTGATGGAGACTCGGAGGGTCTCGTCTTCCTGCGTCAGGAATATGCTCATCCTTACATCGGCTATGGACAAGGGCATGTTCACAAAGCCTTCGCTCTCGCCTCGGCGGTAGTCGAAACGCTCCTGTGTCTTCTTGTCCAGTATGATGAAGGCCACTCCAAATGGGGTTATCCTTAGCTTCTCCATCATGAGGAAGCCCATGAGCCTGAGCCGGTTCTCCCTGTAGTTGTTATAGAGCTCAGAGAGGATCCCGTCCCTGTCCACACCCGCCTCGATGAGTTTTGAGGCCATCTCCAGGGTGCCGGGGAAGACGGAGTTGGCGAAATTGTTCGTGTCTGTCGTCATGCCGGTGAGGAGCGCCGAGGCGCTTGTCTTCGGCAGCGATGAGGCCTTGCCTCCCATGTCCGGCATATCCAGTAGGATCCAGAACAGCAGTTCGCTCGCCGATGAGACCTCTGTCTCGGAGAACACGAGGCCGAACGCTTCGATGTCAGGATTCAAGTGATGGTCGATCAGCACCTTGGGCGCTTTGGACTGCCTCAGCGCGTCTTCCATCCCGGATGTCCTGGAGAAGGAGTTGCAGTCCAGACAGATGATAAGGTCGCTGGCGTTGATCCGGGCGGAGGCTCTCTCCTTTTCCTCGTCGAAAACCAGGATGGAGCCGTCGGCGGCGCCGCGCGTTATGAACGAGATCGAGTCCGGAATGCTGTCCGGGACGATCAGCGCCGCGTCCTTGCCCCTTGATTGTGTCAGATAGCATAGCATCGCCGTCCCACTGCCTATGGCATCGCCGTCCGGGTGTGTGTGGACGACGATGGAAATGTGTGAGGCATTGCCCACGAGACTGTCTAAAACTGTGGTGTCTTTCATTGCTATCTGCAAAATTACAAATAATATATTGCATTTCATAAATCAATTTTCTAACTTTGTCAAGAATTGACACCTGTCATTTCATGTAAAAGAAAAACATAAAATTACAAGAATAATGAACAAGACACTGAAAACGATCCTCTGCATCGTGCTGGCGCTTTGCGCAATCTTTTTAGTCTATGAGATCTATGACGGCATCATGGAGCCTGTTAGATTCAACAAGGAAGTTGAGGCCAGAAAGAAGGTGGCGGTTCAGAGGCTTAAGGACATCCGTGATCTTCAGGTCGCTTACAAGAGCGTCAATGAGAAGTTTACCGCGTCGTTCGACACTCTCAAGCAGTTCTACAATGAAGGTCAGATGATTGTCCTCATGCAGGTCGGCTCCAAGGACGACTCTCTCGCCGTGGCCCACACCAATGAGGTGAAGAAGACCCACAGGGGAATCACCGACGAGGGACTCTACAAGCTTTACCGTGAGGGTGACAAGAAGCTGGTCTTCTCCATCCAGAACAAGATCGCGGTGAAGGACACCCTTTTCCGCAGCAGGCCAGACTTTGACATCAATGCCATCGGCGACATTCCGTTCGCCACCGAGGGTGAGAGCGTGGCCGCTGTCACGAAGGTCGAGATGAGCGCCATCGTGAAGAAGGTCTCTGGTGTGGACGTGCCTCTGTTCGAGGCCAAGATGCCTTGGAAGTCTGTTCTTAACGGCCTGAATCATCAGCTTGTTGTCAACATGGTGGCTGAGTGCGAGGATCAGGGACGTTACGAGGGTCTTCAGGTCGGCAGCGTCACGGCTCCTAACAACAATGCCGGTAACTGGGAGTAGTACACATCCTCCAACTCTGCATAGATGGATTGGAATCCAAAACAGAAGATTAACGGAATATCCATTCAAGTCTGCTTGAATGGATATTCTTTTAAGGTGTCGGACGGTCTGGCCGCCAGGGAGTCGGGCTGGCTCGGGGCGGACAGCGTGTTCACCGCGCCGGAGCTTCAGCGCCGCTATCCTCGGGTGGAGGTTTCGCTGCTGACACCGAAGGTCGCGCTGGTTCCGTCATCCTTCTTTGACGAGTCATCCATGCGTCAGTGTCTGGCCGACACCGTCATCCTGGACGAGGGCGACGAGGTCTGCCACATCGCTGTCCCCGAGTTCGCCGCCGAGCTTGTCTATTCGCCGACAATCGGGGAGATGCTGTCAAGAACCATCTCGCGGGCCGTGCTTGACGAGGACGGCAACGCCCCGGAAGTCCTGCCGGAGATGTACTACATCCTTAAGGATCTTCTGAAGGTTGAGGAATATAACAGGATCGTGGCCTCCTATGCCGCCGGCTACCTCCATCTGGGAATATCCCAGGGACGCAATCTGCTTCTGGCCAATGTGTTCAGGGCGGCGGACTTCACGACGGCGGAGTATTTCCTGTTCCTGGCCATACGTAACCTCCAGCTCAATCCGGAGGTGACATCCGTCTATTTCCGTACCCCGTTGAGCGGGGAGGAGGAGATGTCTTTGTACCGCTATTTCAAATCGGTGGAGAGGCTATGAGGATCATCGGAGGAAGGCTTCGCGGAAAGGCAGTCAATCCGCCAGCCGGCTACAAGGCCAGACCGACCACGGACTTTGCCAGGGAGGGACTCTTCAATGTGCTTGACAACGAGTACGAGTTTGAGGATCTGAAGGTTCTGGATCTTTTCGGCGGCACCGGGGCGGTGGCTTTCGAGTTCGCCTCCCGTGGGGCGGCGAGAGTCTGGTCGGTGGAGATGGCCCGCGAGAACGCCTCCTTCATCAAGACCGAGGCGCGGCGTCTTGGACTGGACAATGTCACGATGGTCAGGGATAATGTCTTTGACTTCCTTTCGGTCTGTCACGAGAGATTCGACATCGTCTTCGCTGACCCGCCGTACGCCCTCGAAGGGCTGGAGACCTTGCCGGACAAGGTCTATTCGGCTGACATCCTGCACCCCGGGTGCTACTTCATCCTTGAGCACGGGGATGAGCATTCATTCACGGAACATCCTTATTTCAAGAAGGAAAAGAAATACGGACGTGTCCATTTTTCGTTTTTCCGCAAAGAAGATTAGTTGACACTAAAAAACTGATTACGATGTACGATTCTAACAACGGGCTTTGGATCGCCCACAGCTCAGAAGGCCCACTCTCCATCATCGGGAAGATGGCCAACCGTCACGGTCTTGTCGCCGGAGCCACCGGTACAGGCAAGACTGTCACCCTCCAGGTCATGGCCGAGACATTCTGCCAGGCCGGAGTACCTTGCTTTATGGCGGACATGAAAGGCGATCTGTCAGGTATCTCCCAACCGGGACGCATAAACGGATTCATCGAGAAGAGAAAGGCCGGGTTCGGGATCGACGAGCCTCGGTTCCAGGCCTGTCCTGTCCGTTTCTTCGATGTGTTCGGCGAGCAGGGACATCCGCTCAGATGCACGGTCTCCCAGATGGGACCCCAGCTGCTGAGCCGCATCCTCGGGCTTAACGACACCCAGGAGGGAGTGCTGAACATCGTGTTCAGAATCGCTGACGAGAGAGGACTTCTCCTGATCGACATCAAGGATCTTCGCTCGATGCTGAATTTTGTGCAGAAGCACGCGTCGGAATATTCATCAGTCTACGGCAACATCGCCACCGCGTCCGTCGGCGCGATCCAGAGAGCCATTCTCACCCTTGAGAACGAGGGTGCCGACCATTTCTTCGGTGAGCCGTCGTTCGACATCCAGGATCTGCTTGCCTGCGAGGGAGGTAAGGGCGTGATGAGTGTGCTGGCCGCCGACAAACTGATGATGAAACCGAAGCTCTATTCCACATTCCTCCTTTGGCTGCTGTCGGAGCTATATTCAACACTTCCGGAGGTCGGTGACATGGATCTTCCGAAGCTGGTGTTCTTCTTCGACGAGGCTCACATGCTCTTTGACGACACGCCTAAGGCCTTGGCAGACAAGATTGAACAGGTCGTAAGGCTCATCCGCAGCAAGGGAGTCGGCGTCTATTTCGTCACCCAGAGTCCGACGGACATCCCGGAGAGCATTCTCGGACAGCTCGGCAACAGGGTCCAGCATGCGCTGAGGGCGTTCACGCCTAAGGATCAGAAGGCTGTCAAGGTGGCCGCCGAGACTTTCAGGGCGAACCCTTCGTTCGACACATCTGAGGCCATCATGAACCTTGGCACCGGTGAGGCCTTGGTCTCCTTCCTTGACGAAAAAGGCGCTCCCGGGGTGGTCCAGAAGGCGAAAATACTGTTCCCGCTCAGCCAGATCGGAGCCATCGACGCCTCGCAGAGAAGCCAGTTGATAAAGTCGTCCAGAATCTACGGGAAGTACGACACTCCTGTTGACCGTGAGAGCGCGTTCGAGGTGCTGCTGGCGCAGGCCCGTAAGGACGAGGAGGAAGCCGCGGCGGAGGCGCAGACCAAGGAGACCGAGAATAAGTCCGCCAAGGGTGGCGGCCTGTTCGGCAAACTTGCCAAGGCGGTGGTCACGGCTGTGACCGCGTCCGTTGCCGCATCTGTCGGCACCGCTGTCTCCAACAAGGTGGCCGGCGGTAAGACCCAAAAGACCAAGAAGGTAAGCACCGGCAACAAGGTGGTGAAGAGCGCCACTTCGGCGGCCACCCGCACCGTGACCAGGGAACTGAGCCGCTCCATACTCGGGAATCTGATCAAATAACAAATAACAAATCAAAATGAAGAATTGTCTTTGCACCGCTCTGGTATTGTCCCTGATGACTGCCGGAACAGTATCGGCCCAAAGTTGGGCGCCTGCCGGCGACCGCATCAGGACGGCGTGGGCCGAGGAGGTCACGCCGGAGAATGTCCATAAGGAATATCCCCGCCCGCAGATGGTAAGGCCCGAATGGAAATCCCTCAATGGCCTGTGGGAATATTCAATAACCCCGAAGAACGTCGCTGTACCGGAAAGGTTTGACGGTCAGATACTTGTCCCGTTCGCCGTGGAGTCCTCGCTTTCGGGAGTAGGACGTACATTCACTCCAGAGGATGCCCTATGGTACAGGACGACGTTCAGAGTGCCGTCGGCGTGGAAGGGCAAGCGTCTGCTGCTGAACTTCGAGGCGGTTGACTGGCAGGCCGATGTGATTGTCAACGATGTCCAGGTCGGAAGGCACACCGGCGGCTACACGCATTTCTCCTTTGACATCACTCCTTATCTGAAGTCCGGCGACAACACATTGGTTGTCAGGGTCGAGGATTCTACGGATAATGATTTCCAACCTCGCGGCAAGCAGGTCCGGACGCCGAGTGGCATCTGGTACACCGCTGTGTCGGGTATCTGGCAGAGTGTCTGGATCGAGCCGGTGGCAAAGGCGCATGTCGCTGACTACTATGCTGTCTCCGACATCAAGGCGGGGAAGGTCGATGTCACTGTGACCACGGAGGGCGCTTTGGAAGGCGATGTCGTGAAGGTGGAGCTTCTTGAGGGCGGTGTCGGCTATTCGACCGACAATGCCTCCGGCAAGGTCATCGCCCGGGGAAAGACTGTTCCGGGAGGCACGGTGACGCTTCCTGTGGAGGATCCACGGCTGTGGTCTCCGGACTCGCCTTATCTCTACGGTCTCCGGGTTTCCGTAGTCCGCGGCGGAAAGACGATCGATGCTGTCAACGGCTACACGGCGATGAGGGAGGTCTCATTGTTCGTCAAGAACAAGAACACGAAACTGATGGCTCTCAACGGTCAGCCTCTCTTCCAGTTCGGCCCTCTGGACCAGGGCTGGTGGCCGGACGGATTGTACACGGCTCCGACGGACGAGGCTCTTAGGTACGATGTCCAGAAAACCAAGGATTTCGGTTTCAACATGATCCGCAAGCACATCAAGGTCGAGCCTTCGCGCTGGTTCTACCATTGCGACCAGATCGGCATGATGGTCTGGCAGGACATGCCGTCCTTTGCCGGCAACAATCTCAACAAGTGGGGAATACACAACTACGGCGAGGGCACGGATTTCCCTGCCACGCCGATGGCCAAGGCCAACTATTATAAGGAATGGGGCGAGATCATCGCGCAGGTCAGGAAGTTCCCTTGCGTGGTGATGTGGGTTCCGTTCAACGAGGCCTGGGGGCAGTTCGACACCAAGGCCGTCGTTGATTTCACGAGGGCGCAGGATCCTACAAGACTTATCAACATGTCCTCAGGAGGCAGCTGGGAGCCTGATTGCGGCGACATCATGGACAACCACCACTATCCTTATCCGGCGATGTACCTTTGGGAGACCAAGATGGCGAATGTGGTGGGTGAATATGGCGGCATCGGTCTTCCGCTTGAGGGACATCTGTGGCAGCCTGACCGCAACTGGGGCTATGTCCAGTACAAGAGCGGCGACGAGGTTCTTGATGAATATTCAAGGTTCGCCGATCACCTTATCCTGCTGGTAAGGCAGGGTGTCTGCGGAGCCGTCTACACTCAGACGACCGATGTCGAGGGTGAGGTCAACGGCCTCATGACCTACGACAGGAAGGTCGTGAAGATGAATGAGAAGAAATTGAACGAGATCAACACCAAGGTGATCAAGTCAATGCCTGTCAAATAATCAACAAATAACAACAATCATGGAGAATCTTTTTGACATCAAGGGAAAAGTGGTGGTGATGACGGGGGCCTGCGGGGTTCTCGGAGCCACGATTGTGAAATATTTCGCCGCGCAAGGCGCGAAGGTCGCCCTTCTGGATCTTGACAGGGCTGCCGAGAAGGGTGAGGGCATTGTCGCCGAGATCAAGGCTGAGGGAGGGGAGTCGTGCTTCCTTCCGACCAACGTGCTTGACAAGGAAACGCTTGAGGCCAACTGCAAGGAGATCGTGGAGAGGTACGGCGGGATAGATGTCCTGCTTAACGCCGCCGGAGGCAACATGGCCGCCGCGACGGTTCCGCCTGAGAAGACAATCTTCGACCTGGATGTTGAGGCTGTGCGCAAGGTGGTGGATCTCAACCTGTTCGGCACTATCCTTCCTACTATGGTGTTCGCCAAGGCGATGGTAGGGAAGAAGAAAGGCTCGATCATCAACTTCTGCAGCGAGACTTCGCTCAGGCCGCTTACCCGTGTCGCGGGTTATGGTGTCGCAAAGGCCGCCGTGGCCAACTGGACAAAGTACCTGGCCGGTGAGCTGGCCATAAAGTTCGGCGAAGGTTTCAGAGTCAACGCCATAGCTCCGGGTTTCCTGCTCACCAACCAGAACCGTTCCCTGCTCACGAATCCTGACGGCAGTCTGACCGACCGCTCTCACAAGATTCTCGCCCACACGCCGTTCGGTCGCTTCCTTGAGCCGGAGGAACTTCTCGGAACCCTCCACTGGCTGGCTTCCGACGCCTCAAAGGCGGTAACAGGCACAATTAACGTTGTTGATGGAGGTTTCGATGCGTTTTCGATTTAGCGAGGAGCTAAATCGAAAATGCATCAACCCCCAGTCACTTCGTGACAGCCCCGGTGGGGCACGGGGAAAGGATTCCCCGAAACCCCTTCGGTCGCTTCGCGCTCCGCACGGTTTATTCAACCCCCAGTCACTTCGTGACAGCCCCAGAGGGGCACGGGGAAAGGATTCCCCGAAACCCCTTCGGTCGCTTCGCTCCGAGTGTAGGCTATATTATGGATTTAATTGAGTTATTATTTTTTAATTGAAAATGAATAAGAATATATATTTGATGCGGGAGAGCTGGAGATGGTACGGTCCCAACGATCCTATCTCCTTGGACTACATACGTCAGACAGGCGTGACTGACATCGTTCACGCGCTCCATCATATTCCTAACGGTCAGGTGTGGCCTGTCGAGGAGATCAAGGCCCGCCAGAAGATGATCGCCGACTGGGGACTCATCTGGAGCGTGGTCGAAAGCGTGCCTGTGCACGAACACATCAAGACCCAGACAGGGGACTATCTCCAGTACATCGAGAACTACAAACAAACCCTGCGCAACCTCGCCGAGTGCGGCATCAAGTGCGTGACCTACAACTTCATGCCGGTGCTGGACTGGACTCGCACCGATCTGGACTACAGGCTTCCTGACGGCTCGACCTGCCTTCGTTTCGAGAGGGCGGCACTGCTCGCCTTCGACCTTTTCATCCTGAAGAGACCGGGAGCCGAGAAGGAATATTCAGAAGAGGACATCGCCAAGGCGAAGGCTCGTTTTGAGAAGATGGACGCGGAGGAGATCCACCGGCTCACCCGCACGATGATCGCCGGGCTTCCGGGCAGCGAGGAGAGTTTCACCCTTGACCAGTTCAGAAAAGAGCTCGAAAGGTACGATGGAATTGATTCCGAGAAACTTAGAAGCAATCTTATCTTCTTCCTGAGCCAGATCTGCCCAGTGGCCGACGAGGTGGGCGTGAGGATGGTCATCCATCCGGACGACCCTCCGTTCCCGATTCTCGGCCTTCCGAGGATCCTTTCCACAGCCGAGGATTTCCGCAGGCTCATCGCCGCCGTCCCTAACTGGTCCAACGGCCTTTGCCTCTGCACCGGTTCATTCGGCATCAGAGCCGACAACGATCTTGTCGGAATGATGCGCGAGTTCGGGGACAGGGCCGATTTCGTGCATTTCAGAAGCACGAGACGCGACGCGGAGGGCAACTACTTCGAGGACACCCACCTGGCCGGCGATGTGGACATGTACGGCATGATGAAGACCCTGCTGGAAGTCATGCAGGAGCGCGGGTTCCGCGTCTTCTGCCGTCCTGACCACGGCCACCGGATGTGCGACGACCTCCAGAAGAAGTCCAATCCAGGCTATTCCTGCTACGGTCGTATGAGAGGCATCGCCGAGCTGCGCGGCCTCCAGATGGGCATCGCCGGATCATTATATCCTGAAAATTAATGCCCCTTATTTATGTTCTGATTCTCGCTGTTGATGCGTTCTCACCCTAATGACGTTCCATACAGATCAAAACAGTTTCTTGGACTAATAGAAGATATTCACCATGAAGACATTAAAAACCATTTTTCTGGCAATATGCCTTTCACTCGTGACTGCTGTGACGGGATATTCACAGAACCATTATCAGCCGACCCCGGAGAACCTTGAGGCACGTCGGCAGTTTGTCAATGACCGCTTCGGAATATTCCTGCATTGGGGCATCTACGCCTCCTATGCGCAGGGTGAGTGGTACCTTAACCAAGGTCATCTGAACAAGGACGAATATGCCCACGCGGCTTCCGCCTTCTACCCCGCCGGCTACAACGCCGGGGAGTGGGTCAAGGCTTTCAAGGATGCCGGCGCCGAGTACGTGACGATCACTTCCCGCCACCACGACGGCTTTTCGATGTTCGACTCCAAGGCTTCGGACTACAACATCGTCAAGGCGACCCCTTGGGGGAAGGATGTGATGAAGGATCTCGCCGAGGCCTGCCGAAAGGAGGGTATGAGCCTTCATTTCTACTATTCCATCCTCGACTGGATCAGGGAGGATTTCCCTCTTGGCGAGTCCGGCCACATGACCGGTCGCAAGGGCGACCATCCTGACTATGACCACTATCTCGCCTTCATGAAGGATCAGGTCAAGGAACTGATGACCCAGTACGCCCCTGTCCGCGCCCTCTGGTTCGACGGCTATTGGGACCACAAGCGCGACTCGATTCCTTTCAACTGGAAGATGCCTGAGTTCTATGAATATATTCATTCAGTGGATCCGGCCTGCCTGATCGGCAACAACCATCACATCCAACCGATTGAGGGAGAGGATTTCCAGATGTTCGAGAGAGACCTTCCGGGCCAGAACACCGCCGGTTATTCCGAGGGACAGATGGTCAGTGACAAACTGCCTCTTGAGATGTGCCAGACGATGAATCACACCTGGGGCTACAGCGTCTCCGACCGTGACTACAAGACCTCTGAGCAGCTTATTGCCACTCTGGCGAAGGCTGTCTCGCTGAACACCAACCTCCTGTTGAACATCGGTCCTCGCGCCGACGGTCGTCTCCCGGATCCGGCTCTTGCCCTTCTGAAGGAGATCGGCCAGTGGATGAGGCTCAACTCAAAGTCCATCAAAGGCTGCGGTCCCGGCCCGATCGCCGAGCAGGATTGGGGTGTGACCACCGCTCCGCTAGCCGGCGGCAAGACATTCTATCTCCACGTCCTGAAGAACCTAGGCGCAGTCTTGGAGATCCCTGTGGCCAGAAAGTCCAGGATCAAGTCCGTGGCCGCATTGGCCGATGGCTCCGCCCTCCCGTTCAAAAAGGTGGGCGCCAACCTATTCATCACCCTTCCCGCCGGCCTCCCAGCCCAGGATTATGTGATTTCCGTGACAATGAGATAGCGCTTCCTCATCAGTCATCCGCCACCGGCACACTCCCTCTTAAAAAGATGTCTATACTCGAAAATACTGCCAAATCTTTATCAGCTTATTTTTAAACGCTTACTAAAAGAGGGTGGCGCAAATGACCTGAACCCCGAAAGTTTTTGTCTAACTTTCGGGGTTTTGTTATGCGTAAAACTCATTCTTATGAGGAGCGTCTAAAGCATGAGGATCGACTAAAGTATATAATACATGAGGATACTTGAGACTGGTTTCATGTTTCACGTTTCCTGATAGCACGCAGGTCATGGCTGTAGGTGCCGGGGTGACCCCCAAAAAAACAAGCCCAAAAACAAGCCCCCAAAAACAAGCCCCCAAACCAAGCCCAGAAGAAAATCGACCGAGTCCGTGAAGTGGTCTATCATCACAATGATTCTTAAGCTTTCGTGAAACTTTCGCAATTTGAACCAAATATGGACTTGACGCGAATATTCTAAAAATCTATCTTTGCCCCTTGACAGCAATTCTAATCCACACAGATAGCGCGGCCCGGACAATATCTTTCCGCCGCGCATCTTGTTTCTACCACTCTCCAGCAATGTTTTCGCCCCCTTCCGTTGCCCGTGAGTGCCGTCCGACACCCTTGGGCGACATTTATGTTCCATCCCGTTGCCCGTGAGTACCGTCCGGCACCCTTGGGCGACGTTTATGTCCCTTTCTGTTGCCCGTGAGTACCGTCCGACACCCTTGTGCGACATTTATGTCCCATCCCGTTGCCCGTGAGTGCCGCACGGCACCTTTGGGCGACGTTTATGTCCCTTCCCGTTGCCCGTGAGTGCCGCCCGGCACCCTTGGGCGACGTTTTCGCCCCTTCTCGTAGCCCGTGAGTGCCGCCCGGTACCCTTAGGCGACGTTTATGCCTTTTCCCGTTGCCCGTGAGTGCCGTCCGACACCCTTGGGCGACATTTCCGGCGATAATCGTTGCCCGTGGGGATGGCTGTGTGGGTGTGCCGGCGGGATGGGCTGGGACTGAGGTCGTTCTGTACTGAGAAGCTGGGGTTGGGGACTGGAGGTGGAAATTATGCAGTTTTCGGGCTGGGTACGCGCACACGATCACTGTTATGCTGAACACGTCGCCAGATCAGGAGAAGATCGAGATTTCCATTGATCCGGATGTCGAGACCTGGAATTAGACGTTGTTCTTGGGTTCTGCGGAGATATTCTTTGACGTTATGTCGGAAACTCGGAAGATTTTGTCTTAAATTCGTTATCTTTGTAATCTATTGAAACCAATTGAGATGAGTTTCCGACGGGTGGTCATGACGCTTATTCTTGCCGCTTCGGCTGTGTTGGCCGGCTGCGGGGAGGAGGATGTTGTCCCCGAGGAACTGCTGGCTCCGGCCTTGCCTGAAGTCCGTGTCGAGGCGGACGGGTGTGTGGTGACGCTCACCGCCAGGTTCAGGAATGAGGCGGATCTCGCCTCGGTCAAGGAGTTCGGTTTCTATTTCGGTCGGGATGAGGTCTCTATGGACTGTCTGAAGGTGACAAAAGTGGTAGGGTTGGAATATTCATTGATCAAGGAGGATCTGGACTATTCCACCACCTATCTCTTTAAGGTTTGGGTTGGCAATGGTCGCGAGGAGAAAGCTTCTGAGCTGAAGGAGGTTACGACGGGTGAGAAGCCTGTCGGGCCGGATCCGCCGGTGCCTGCGGTGCGGAACATCGCTTTCAAGGATCCCGTGGTCGAGGCGGTCTGCGTGAGGAACTGGGATCTGGATGGCGACGGAGAACTATCTATGGCGGAGGCCGCACAGGTGACCGATCTCGGGATGGTGTTCAAAAGAAACGAGGAAATCACCTCTTTCGAGGAGCTTGAACATTTCACCGGACTCGTGGAGGTTGCGGATTCCGCTTTCGGTCACTGCACCAACCTAAGGGACATCAAACTGCCGGAGAGTGTGAGAGTGATCGGCCAGCGAGCGTTCGAGGAATGTGGGAATATGCTTCTTCGTAAACTGCCGGATAATCTGGCCACTGTCAAGACTCATGCTTTTGCGGGTTGCGGGAAGATGCCGTTGACCTCCTTGCCGGAGACGTTGACACTGATTGAGAATTGGGCGTTCGCCCGTTGCGGGAGCATGAGGCTGACTTCTCTGCCTTCGGCACTGACATTGATTGACAGCGGCGTTTTTTCGGAGTGCTATGGTGTGGCTCCGGAGAAACTGCCTGAGAATCTGTGCTACATCGGTGAGTGGGCGTTCTTCAATGCGAGGTCTTTCAATCCGAAGGAGTTGCCATCCGGGGTGAGAGAGATTGGCAAGTATGCTTTTCAGGGTTGTGAATCCTTGACCTGGACGCAGTTGCCTTCCGATTTGTATGAGATAGGGGATTTTGCGTTCTTCTATTGTTGGAAAGTCAGATTCTCGTCGCTTCCGAAGAGAATGATCAGAGTCAACGCCGGGGTGTTTGAGAATTGTGTCTCGATCACAAGCTTAACCTTGCCGGAAGGTTTGACAAGCATTGGCCCGAATGCCTTCAAGAATTGTAAGTTCTTTGAGATTACGATCCCCGAAAGTGTAGTGTTCATTGGTGCGGAGGCGTTTAACGGGTGCAGCCGCCTGAGGAGTGTGACAGTTCTTCCACCGGTTCCGCCGGAAATGGAGGATACATACATTGGCGACAACGCCAATGTGATGTACGTCCCTTCCTCCTCAATGGAAGCCTATCGTACAGCCCGTAACTGGAGCGAGTGGAAGTCCAAGTACCGCACTCTGGATGACCTTTAGTAACATGAAAAAAATAAGTTGCCTCAGATTAAGAGAAGATTTTCGAGGATAGATCTATTTTCGAAGAAGGAGTGTGCCGGTGGCACATGACTGATGAGAAAAGAGATATAGACCGAAAAGATTCCTTAAGATGATGCAGGTTATTTTTTGAAGGTTACTTAGTACTACGAGGGGTGACTTGAGCCGCGGCTCAGACCGTGGAGCCGCTAAATCTATGATCCGGTGAAGGTCAGCGGGAGAGCGGCGGGAGAGGATGTGACCGGGAGGGCGGAAGTGACCACTTGCCGGCCGTTCAGGAAGACGCGGTCGATCCGGGCGCGGAGGGGAGTGCCGTCGTAGGGAGACCAGGCGCATTTGTAGGCGGAATCCGCCACTGAATATTCCAGGTCAGGATCAATGACCACCAGGTCGGCGAAGTTTCCGGCCTTCAAGGAGCCTCTGTCCTTGATGCCCAGAATCTCGGCGGGTCTTTCGGAGAATGCGGAGGCGATGCGGGACAGGGTCAGGCACCGGCTGTCCTCCTTTCCTTTATTGAATATGTCCGCTGCTGTCAGCACGACGGCTAGGGATTGCTGTATGGACGGGAGTCCGGACGGACATCTCAGGTACGGAGCCTCTTTCTCGCTCAGGAGATGAGGAGCGTGGTCCGAACCGATCGTGTCGATCACCCCTTCGGCCAGACCCTTGCGGAGAGCCTCACGGTCAGCGGCGCCCTTGACCGCGGGATTGCACTTGACCCTGCCTTTAAGCCTGTCGTAGTCCTCGTCGCAGAACCAAAGATAATTCGCTGAGGTCTCGGCGGTTATCCTTGGGTTGTGGAGCTTGGCGGCGCGGATCATCTCCACTTCCTCGGCAGTCGAGACATGAAGCACGTGAAGCCGGGTGCCATATTCAATGGCCATCTCCAGTGCCTTGGCGGTGGAGCGGATGCACGCTTTGCGGCTGCGGATCCTCGGATGCTCGCTGAACGGGATGTCGTCGCCGAACTCCGCTTCCGCGGCCATGAGATTCGCCTTGATGACCGCCTCGTCCTCGCTGTGGATAAGAATAGGCTTGTCTTTGATCATGAAGAATTTACGGAGAACCTCCTCGTCGCTTACAAGCATATTCCCGGTCGAGGAACCCATGAAGACCTTGATTCCGCCGAACTCTGAGCCCAGACCGCCGGAGAGATATTCATTGATCATCCCAAGGTTGGTGTTTGTGGCTCCGATGTGGAATCCGTAGTTGCCCCAGGCGCGCCCGCCGGCTCTTTTGATCTTGTCTCTGACGGCTTCCATGTCAGTGGTCTGAGGGGTGGTGTTCGGCATGTCGATGAAGGATGTGACTCCGCCGAGCAGGGCGGCCTTCGACTCGCTTTCGATGTCGCCCTTGTACTCCATTCCGGGTTCCCGGAAATGCACGTGGGTGTCAATCCCGCCCGCCATAAGGATCTTGCCTTCGAGGTCGATGATCTCCGCGTCCGTGAACGTGCCGGCGGCCTTGGAGTCGTCGGAGTCCCCGGTGCCGCGGTACCATATTCCCGCGATTCTCTCGCCATCAATGGCAAGGGCTCCCTTCTTCGAGGAAGCCCCTGTCACTATGTTGGCGTTGGTAAGTAAGATTCTTGCCATTTGTTATCCTTTTCTGTGGAATTTTCTGAATTTCAGGCGGATGACTCCCCAGAACGCTTCTCCGAAGATGCCGCCGCTCATTTTCGATGTGCCGAGTTTGCGGTTTACGAATATGACGGGAACCTCCACAAGCTCGAATCCCAGGCGCCAGGCGGTGTACTTCATCTCGATCTGGAATCCGTAGCCCTTCATCCTCACATCATCCAGGTCGATTGTCTCCAAAGCCTTGCGGCTGTAGCACTTGAAGCCGGCCGTGCAGTCGTGGATCTTCATCCCAAGGACTGTCTTGACGTAGATTGACGCGAAGTAGGACATCAGAATCCTGCCGATCGGCCAGTTCACGACACTGATGCCGTCGCAGTAGCGCGACCCGATGGCCACCCCTCCGCATTCCGCGCAGGCCTTGTAGAGTTTCGGCAAGTCCTCCGGGTTGTGCGAGAAGTCCGCGTCCATCTCGAAGATGTAGTCGTAGCCCTTCTCAAGGGCCCATTTGAATCCGGTGAGGTAGGCTGTTCCAAGCCCGAGCTTACCTGACCTTTCGATCAGGAAGAGCCTTTCGGGAAACTCCGGCTGGAGGCTTTTGACAATGGTGGCGGTTCCGTCTGGTGAGCCGTCATCTATGATGAGCACGTTGTACTCTCCGTCAAGGGAAAACACTTTCCTGACGATGGCCTCGATGTTTTCCTTCTCGTTGTAAGTCGGAATAATGACGACTTTCCTGTCCATAGATTTGATCGTTAATGTTCGTTATTTTGTTTTCAGCATCTCTTCCACCGCGGCCTCAAGCTGCTTGTCCTCGCCCCTGAGGACGGAAGCCGGGTCGTTGTCCACCTTGATGTCTGGCTCGATCTGCATGTTCTCAAGCCATCTTCCCTCTTTTGTGCCGAGAGAGCCGACCTGAGGGATTCCAAACACCATGCCATTCAGCTGTGTCTCCCACCAAACGGCTGTCATCGTGCCAGGCACCGGCATACCGATCAACTTGCCGATTCCCAAAGTCCTGTAGGTGTAAGGGAATCCGCTGGCGTCGGAGTAGTTGTCCTCGCACATAAGCACGCACGACGGCTTCCTCCACTTGTTGTAAGGGTCGCTGCCGATGTACTGTCCTCTTGGAGTGTATCTTACATATTCCTTGCCGCTCAGGAAAGTGGCGAGGTCATCGTGCAGCCAGCCGCCTCCGTTGTGCCTTGTGTCCACGACGGCGGCGTCAGCGGCCCTGTACTTGCCGAGGAGTTTTGAATAGACCGTCCTGAAGCTTGGAGAATCCATCCCCTGGACGTGCGAGTAGCCCACCTTGCCGCCGGAGAGCCTGTCCGTCATGTCCTCTCTCTGCTTGACCCACCTAAGGTACATGAGCTTTGATTCTGAATATGTCGGCTCCACGAATAGTTCGACCTCCTTCTTGTCTTGCCTCACCACGACGCACACTTTCTTGCCGGTCTTGTTCCTGAGTAGTCCGAACCAGCTCTCGCCGGCCTTGATCCTCTCGCCGTCGATGGATTCGATGATGTCCCCGGCCTTGATCCCGGAGTCGGCGAGGTTGAGAGGGCCGCTCGGGAGAATCTCGGCTATCCTGAGGCCGTCTCCCTCGTAGTCAGGATCGTAGATGGCTCCAAGCCAGCCCATTGTGAGCCTTGACCTGTAGCTGGCGCGCGCACCGGTGTGCGAACCGTTCAACTCACCGAGCATTTCGGACAGAAGATCCTGGAAATCAAAGTTGTTGGCGATGTAAGGCATGAACTGCTCGTAGTTCTTCCTGTAGCCAGCCCAGTCGATTCCGTGGATCTGAGGATCGTAGAATTTCTCGTTTACCTGCTTCCAGACGTGTTCGAAGATGTAGTTCCTCTCGGCCTTCGGCTTGAACTCGTAGTCGCCGGAGAAAGCGATCACGCTCATGGCTCCGCTTGCGACCGTGACCTTCGTGATCGAGCTTCCTGTGAATATGTACAGGAACTTGTCGTCCGCCGACGGGATCAGAGAGCCTCTCACGCCCTTCTTCAGGACTTTCACATCGCCCTTCTTGATGTCCATCTCGCAGAGGTCGTAGCTCTTCTCAAGCAGCTTGGTGTAGAACAGCTTTGTCCCGTCCTGGGTGAGGTAGAAGTCTCCGAGCCTGCCGGAGAGCCTGGTCAGCCTTGCGGTGCGGAACTCCCGGTTCTCAAGATCAAGGATGAGCTTCTCCGGCTTTTCGGCCTGCTTGACGGAATCCTTCTTCTCTTTCTTCTCCTCCTTCTCCAGCTTCTTCTCGGACTTGTCGCCGTCCTCGATGGCCTTGGCGATCTCCGCGTCCTCCTTGTCCCGGTAGAACCTGGTCATCTCCTTGCCGTCGAAGAACATGATGTAGATGTCGTTCTCCGCGCCCCAGCTGCCGTGGCTGCGGTAGCCGTCCTTGTCTGACTGCCAGACCATAGCCTTGCCTTTAAGCGCCCACTTGAAGTTGCCGTCGGAGTAGCCGCTCTGGGTGAGGTTCGTGATCTCGCCGGTCTCGATGTCGATGAGGGCGCCGTCGGAGTTGTTCCAGCCGCCGTTGATCTGATAGTTGCACAGGAGGTGCTTGCTGTCAGGACTCCACGCGAACTCCTGGTCTCCGTCAGAGTAGGAATAGTTCACGTCCTTGAGCAGGGATTTCTCCTTGCCGTCCTTGGTGGATTTGATGACCAGCTCTGTCCTGTCGCGCAGGAACGCCAGCCATTCCCCGTCCGGGGACACGACCGGCTGGAAGCAGGTCTCGTTCTCCGCTGTCACAAGCTCCTCCTTGAACTTCGTGGCGTAGGTGAACCTCTTTTCCCTCTTGTCGGTCAGGGATGTCTTATAGATTCCCCAATGGCCGTTTCTCTCCGCCGAATAGTAAAGCTCGCGTCCGTCCTTGGAGAAGCTGACATCGCGCTCCTGCTCAGGCGTGTTGGTGATTCTCTTCGTGGTCTTGTAGTCCGCCGATGTGACGAACACGTCGCCTCTGATCACGACAGCTATCTCCTTGCCGTCAGGAGAGACCGCCATCGAGGAGGCTCCTGAGGAGAATGTGAGATATTCAACATCATTCTCGGTCGCGTCCCTGGCGACGGTGATCCTTAGCATCTCGGGATCCTTCCCCTCCGCCATTGTGTAGAGGTCTCCGTTCCAGGAGAAGCAGAGCGTCCCGTTGTCGGCCACGGAAAGGAACCTTACAGGATTGTCCTTGAACTTTGTGAGCTGTGTCGCCTTCTCCGGAGTGTCGGTCGAAGACTTGTAGACGTTGAGGGTTCCGTCAGCCTCCGAAATGTAGTAGAAGGTCTTCCCGTCGGCAGCGAAGACAGGGTTTCTGTCCTCTCCGGCGAATGATGTGAGCTTTGTGAAAGCGCCGTCTCCCGTGACGCGGAACCTCTCTCCTTGCGCGTCAGCCGCCTTGTAGAGCCAGATGTCTCTGGTGACGGATGACCTGTGGTGCTTGCGGAGAGGATCCTCGTAGCCTTTGTAGTCCTCGTAGATCAGATCCCCTGACTTGTTGACGCTCAGCGCCATGATCGGCAGGGAGGTCACGAGCCGCGGCCTTCCGGCGTTCTCGTCAACCTGCCAGATCTGAGGTGTCCCAGGGTAGCCTCCGTACAGCGCGTCCTGCTGGATGTTGGCCTGGAACAGAACCCGGTTGCCGTCAAGCACGCAAAGCGGAGTCTCGTTGCCCGGGTAGTCGGTCAGCCTCTTCGGCGCGCCGCCTTCCGCTGAAGTTATGAATATGTCCTTGGAACCTGCCCTGTAGGAAGAGAAAACGATCTTCTTCCCGTCCGGAGTCCAGATCGGATCCGAATCGTAGGCCTCGTTGGTCGTGATCTGAAGCGCTCTGCCACCGTCAGAGCTGACGGTGAAGATGTCTCCCTGATAGCAGAAGACCACTTTGCTCCCGTCCGGTGAGATCGCGCTTCTCCTTAGCCATCTTGGTGTCTCCTGTGCCGAAATAGCGATGGTTGTGGTCAGTACCGCCGCCGCCAGGAACAATGATCTTTTTATGTTCATATTCATAAAATATTTTAGTTAGTGTCAGACCTTTTGCTCGACTAATTGGCAAATGTATCAATTTTTACCGAATATTTTACTTATTTTTGTGTCCGCTAGAATTAATATTCCTTTATTATATGAAAAGAATAGATTGTTTTGTTCCTTTTGTGAACGACGAGCAGGTGGCAGTGACCGCCTCCAACCTCCGCTCCGAGGCCGAGGTTGCCAAGGTTGAGTTCCTTGACGCGGCAGCTTTCAAGAGGACCGCGTGCATCAGGAGGATCGCTGCCTCCGCGACCGCTCCTTTTACTATGATCTACACCAAGACGACCGAACTCAGCTTCGGCCAGTTCGCCCTTGAGCGCTTCCTTTCCATCGCGGAAGACTCGGCGGCGGCGATGGTCTACGCCGATCACTTCAACGAGGTAGACGGCAACCGCGCGTTCGCCCCGGTGATCGACTGCCAGGAAGGCGCCCTGCGCGATGACTTCGACTTCGGCTCAGTGATGATCTACCGTACGTCGGCGTTGAAGGAAGCCGTCGCAAGAATGGATGTTGACTATGAATATGCCGGATTGTACGACCTTCGCCTGAAGGTTTCCCAGAAAGGCAGCCTTGTCCACATCAATGAATATCTCTACTACGAGATCGAGACTGACACCCGCAAGTCCGGCGAGAAGCTTTTCGACTACGTTGATCCGAAGAACCGTGCCGTGCAGATTGAGATGGAGAAGGCTTGCACTCAACATCTTAAGGATGTAGGTGGTTTCCTTGAGCCTAATTTCAGGCACATCGAGTTCTCTGACGACGCCTTTGAATATGAAGCCTCTGTCGTCATCCCTTGCAAGAACAGGGTACGCACGATCGGCGACGCGTTGACTTCGGCTTTGAGCCAGAAGACATCCTTTAAATATAATGTCATCGTGGTGGACGACAACTCCACTGACGGCAGCGTGGATGTCATCAAGAAGTTCCTGGATGATCCTAAACTGGTCTACATCGCCCAGGACAAGACCTATCATGCCATCGGTGGCAACTGGAATGCCGCCCTTCACCATCCTAAGTGCGGAAAGTTCGCGATCCAGCTGGATTCCGATGATGTCTATTCCGACGAGAACACTGTGCAGAAGTTCGTGGACGCATTCTATGCCCAGAACTGCGCTATGGTGGTCGGTACCTATAGGATGACCAACTTCCATATGGAGACCCTGCCTCCAGGCATCATCGACCATCGTGAGTGGACTCCGGAGAATGGACGCAACAACGCTCTCCGCATCAACGGCCTCGGCGCTCCGCGCGGATTCTATGTGCCGATGCTCCGCGAGATCAACTTCCCTACGACCAAGTACGGGGAAGACTATGCGGTAGGTCTCCGCGTCTCCAGAGAGTATCAGATCGGTCGAATCTACGATGTGGTTTACAACTGCCGTCGCTGGGACGACAATTCCGACGCATCGCTCGACATCGACAAGGTGAACGCTAACAACCTGTATAAGGATAGGATACGTACTTGGGAGCTACAGGCCAGGATCCAGATGAACAAAAAAAGATAAAAATTTTTCAAGAAAAGTTTGCGGATTCAAAAATAATGTCTACCTTTGCATTCCCGTTCGGAACGAAACACAAACGATCTGAACAGGAATGCAAACAAGTTCATTGAAAAGACTGAAGGAAGTACAACAAGTACCGAGAACGAAAAATGAAGAGCGTTGATTTCTTTTTTTTTTA
>OLWT01000033.1_pt1 | contig 110734 bp, 84 predicted proteins | sample 1674001 | NCBI WGS metagenome assembly OLWT01 (sample SAMEA103958137, study PRJEB25191) | human gut metagenome | biome: human-associated habitat [ENVO:00009003]; feature: intestine environment [ENVO:2100002]; material: feces | place: Germany | collected 2013/2015 | reverse complement strand
TCAGGCTGTCGCCTGCCACCCATTCACAAGGTCATGGGCGACCATGCCTCCAGAGACTCCACCTCCGCCGGGGCTTCATTCGCCACATGGTCTTTCCCGGTGTTTTTTCCGTGACATGTGACTCACGCTACCAGATTTGGTTAAAAAAACGCGTCTTTTTTTAACCATTTTCGTTTTGAATGCCATTTTGTTGAAAAAACCGGGCTTTTTTTAACCATTTGCATTTGAAATGCAGGTGTCACTTGTCACCTGTCTCTGGGGACAATGACTAACCGGAGACGCCTTGTGATCTGGGCTGACCTCCTCCCTGCATGCCACACGATATCGGCACTCTTTCTGATGCGAGGGGTAACCATGGGAATGCTTTCAACCCTGGAAACGCTTACCACGGTGGCGTGACGCGGCCACGCTGCGGGTTTGCAAGGGGTTGATTTGCAAGGGGTTATCAAAACGGGGCGTGGAAATGTGGCCAAAAAATGGCTGCGTTTCCACGCCCTTGTTAAATTGCTATCTGATTATCAGTGAGTTACGGATTTACCCGTGGCCGCGTCCCGACTGGCGTTTGGGATGCTGAATTCACATCCGCAGTAGAGCTGGTTGTAGAAGCCGTGCTCGCGGATGATTTCGTTCCGGCGCTCCTGGAGGCCGCCTTTGCGCCAGTTCATGTCCCACCATGTCACGTCGGGGAAGAGGCTGCATGCGTAGAAGCCGGCAGTGTTCACCTGGTCGATGTTTTTCCAGCGGGAGGAGGCCAATGTCGTCGTAAGGACGTCGAAACCATGCTCCTGGGCATATCTTGCGGCACGCTCCAGGCGGAAACGGAAACACATCATGCAGCGGGAACCACGTTCAGGTTCATGCTCAAGACCATGTATGGCGTGATGCCAATGCTCATGGTCATAGCTATCATTGATGATGTCCAGGCCGGTTTCTTCAGCGTAGCGGATGCATTCGTTCAGGCGTTTGCCGTATTCGTTTTCAGGAAAAATATTCGAATTGCTGTAGAAAATGGTCGGTCTAATACCATGATTTACAAGGCATTCCACTATGGCTGACGAACATGGTGCGCAGCAGGCGTGAAGCAGTATCCTGCTGCCCGGCGGCGTTACTTCCAATGTGTGTTTCACTCTCTTCTGCATGACGCAAATTTAACCATATTTAGCGATTGTGGAAAATTTTGCCGGGCAGTAACTTTGCAACATTGGATTGAGATTATAAGCCATATAGTGTTTATGAATGAATCTGTTTGAACTTTGTAAATAGATTCTTGTGTGAATCCTTTTGATTGTTGTTGAAAGCGGTCTCCTGGGAAGGACGCCGCTTTTAGTAATATCTTTAAACCACCGATTATTCGGTTTTTTACTATATTTGCCAGATGACGCGGCACGTAAGCAGGCGTCAAGACTACCAAGACGGAAAGCTGTTAAACGAAAACATTGACAAGAAATATGACACTTAACGACAGAAATAGAGGGAAACTCTTCTCTATCGGGATGAAGATGGCGGAAGTGCCGGACGCTGACCATAGGCTTCTGGGCGTGATCCGCAGGCTGGGACTGAACTTCGGATTCGGCGAGAAAACCGTCGGGGAAGTATGTGAAGAAGCCGGCGTCAATCCATATACATTGTTGCTTATCAGCAAGATATATGCGTATGACGGATATGTTCCATCTGCTGAAGAACTCTCACGCAGCAGTATGCGGGACATCCTTACCTATCTGCACAACTCACACGACTTCTACATTGACATAGCCCTGGAAGCATTGGACAAGGCTATCCATGCGATGATGAACACCTGCGACGAGAAACACTACAAGATTCTCATGCGCTTCTACGGCGGCTATCGTGACGAAATCCTGAAACACTTCGAATACGAAGAGAAAACGGTATTCCCGTACATCAGGGCGATTGACGAAGGTAAAACCACCGAGGGCTATGGCATCGAACAATACGAGGAAAACCATTCTGACGTCGACGAAAAACTGAACGACCTGAAAAACATTGTCATGAAATATCTCCCGCAGGACTGTGACAATAACTTGATACAGAAGGTGTTGAATTGCCTTTATTCTCTGGAGGACGACCTTGGCAAGCACACATATATAGAAGACGAAATATTGGTTCCAATGGCGGCTGCACGCGAAAAGGAACTTGGGCATCAGAACGCTTGGACGCGCTGAACGATATGAGAGAAACTATAAAACGAATATTGATAATAGAACCCTCAGTGATTGTGGCTGAGGGAGTTAGATATATTGTTGACAATCTCGCCGAATATACGGTCACCGGTATTTTGCAGGACCTCGGCGAAGATATGGAAATCACCCTTGATGACTATGATGCGGACCTGCTGGTCGTGGACCCCGCAATCTTCGACATCCGGACGCGCACCGGCGGAAAAGACCTTATAAAAAACGGGATCAATGTCCCCGTAATCGCGCTCATCACGAACGCAATGGACGCGAGCCTCATCTCCGCCTATGACGGAGCAATCTACCTTACCGACAAGTCGGACGAAATCGAGCAGAAACTGTCTGCGACAATGCGTGCGAATCCTTCCGACCAGCGTGGCGACGGTGAGGAACTGTCCGCCAGGGAGAAAGAAATCCTGGTCTGCGTGGCGAAAGGTATGCTTAACAAGGAGATAGCCGACCATTTCAACATCTCCATATATACTGTGATAACCCATAGGAAGAACATTACCAGAAAGACGGGAATAAAGACTGTGGCAGGTCTCACGGTCTATGCGCTCCTAAACAATCTCATCGACATGAACACGATGGAATAAAATCTCTGCAAGATGATGAATATCAATGGAATAATAGTGGGCGCCGCGACGTTCCTCATAATCGGAATCTGTCACCCGCTCGTGATAAAGGCTGAATACTACATCGGAAAGAAATCCTGGTGGGGCTTTCTGGCCGGAGGCATTGTCCTGGCAGCGGTTTCGCTGATGATCCGCGACAATACATTGTCAACGATCGTGGGTGCCGGGGCCTTTTCATTTTTCTGGGGAATCGGGGAAGTGATCGCGCAGGAAAAACGGGTGCTCAAGGGATGGTTCCCCGAGAATCCCAAGCGGCATGAATATTACGAAAAACTCAGGAAACGCACAGATGATTCCGAATAGACATGTCGCGTATCTGCTTTCCATGGTCCTGATGGTGGCTGCGGCATTGCCTTCGGCTGCGTCCGGAAATTACCGGAAACAGCTGAAAGTGCTGGATGATGCCATACGGAACCAGGCCAAGTATCATGAAGCCGCGGAAGAAGAAATACGCGGTCTGTTGACCGAAATGAAGGCCGCATCGTCCGATTCGATGAAATGGGTGCTGGCTGACAAACTCTACAAGGAATACCACCATTACAGTCTGGATTCCATGGCCAAGTATCAGAGGGAGATGGAGTTGCATGCGGTGACGCAGGAACAGAAGACATTGTCCCTGTGCGCGAAGATCAGGGTTTTGCTCACCCATAATGAGGCGGACATGGCAGACGAAGTGCTGAAATCCATTTCGCCGGATGAATTGCCGAACCGGAGAGTCCGGCTGGACTATCTCCGCTGCCGGATATTGGTGAACTCCTCACTTGCGGATGAAGCTTCCAGCGAGGCGGAACGTAACCGGTATCTGGAAATCGTGAGGCAGGAACGCCTGGCATATATGCAGTTCGACTCCACTTCCTTCTACTCCAAGAGGCTGATGTCCATGTTCTACAGGGATAACGGCAATGTGAAGAAGGCATTGGAAATACTGCTGGACCTTTATCCGCGGCAGAAAGACGAACACAACAAGGCCTCGGTGGCGTACAATATCTCCAAGCTTTATGAAATGGCGGGCGACAAAGACAGCCGCTTCACGTGGCTCGTCCGTAGCGCTGTCCATGATTTTCAGAATGCGGAACGTGCGTATATGTCTCTGTATGAGATAGCTGTGATTCTGTATGAACATGGGGAATACGCGAAAGCCGAGCAATATATAAACAAGAATCTGATGGATGTGATGGCAGGCGGCTACAGCAACCGGTTCTACAACTCAGGAAAAGCCAAGTTGATCATCGCAGATGCCGCGGGCAATGCTGCCAGAAACAGGGTGCGCTGGCTCGCTGCAGTGACCGGCGTGATCATGTTCCTGCTCATCGCCATCCTGATGCTCCTGCGCCGCGAAGTCCGTCTCCGTAAGCAGCTGAAACTGACGAACAAGGAACTGCTGGATGCCAACAAAATCAAGAACAGCTACGTGTTCCGCTACATGGAACTCTCCGTAGGCTACATTGACCGCATCGCCGAAACGAGGACGGAAATCCGGTCCATTGCCAAGAATGAGGGCCTGGAAGCCGTCATGCGGAATCTCAAGTCGCCGTCCGTGATGTACCGCGAATACGACGCATTCTACCGCATCTTCGATGAAACATTCCTCGGACTCTATCCGGACTTCGTTACCAAGGTCAATGCCCTCCTGCAGGAAGAGGGCCGGTTCAATGTAGAACCAGGAGTGTTGACCACGGAACTCCGCGTCCTGGCAGCCATCCGAATCGGCATAACGGAGAGCGGAAAGATAGCCAAATTCCTGAAATGCTCCCCGAATACCGTCTACACTTACCGCACCAAATTGAAGCGTCTGGCGCTATGTCCTAAAGACGATTTCGAGACTGAAATTGCCCGCATTTGACATAAAAATCTTCGCTTAATCTATATATTAAACGATACAAAAGTCAATATATTGCAAGCGTAATATGTTGATGAATAATTGATTGCAATTTTAAAGCATCTATATTCGGTCCATATCCGTCTATATTCGACAAGCCACCTATTTTCAGTTAGCCCGAGAATCCTCAAATTTGTGTTACCGAATTTTTTAATAACACACGTATGAGGATTCGTATATTTCTGTTAACGATTATCTGCACTTTGCTCGGGGCAGCCTATGCGGGAGCCCAGGGACAAGGCGGCAGAGTAACCATCACGGGAACCGTCGTGGACAACAACGGCGAACCGCTTCCGGGAGCATTTGTTCTCGTAACCGGAACGACTGATGGGACCAGCACGGATGCTGACGGCAAGTTCTCCATAAACGCTCAAGCCGGCAGTGTGCTTGAAATCCAGTTTCTTGGTTATGAAACCAAAAAAGTAACTGTGCCGAAAGACAGGCGGAACATCTCCGTCGCATTGATGCCTGACAAGAATCTGACTCTGAATGAATCAGTTACCATTGCCTATGGCTCGGTCCGGAAACAGGACCTTACAGGATCGGTAACCAATGTGAAGATGGGTGACATCAAGGATGCACCTGTCCTTTCCGTGGACCAGGCGCTGCAGGGCCGTATTGCCGGAGCGGACATCATGACCACTTCCGGTGAACCGGGAGCCTCCACATCCATTCGTATCCGTGGAACCCGCTCCATCATTGCATCGAATGAACCGCTCATTGTCGTAGACGGCGTCATGGATGCGGTATCTGACCTTGGCGACCTGAACTCGGCCGACATTGAGTCGATTTCGGTCCTGAAAGATGCCTCATCCACAGCGATTTACGGTTCACGTGGTTCCAACGGCGTCATCATTGTCACGACCAAACGCGGCGACAGCGACAAGCCGAGGATTGTCTTCAAGGCGGAAGCCGGCGTCAGTCAGCTGCCTAAGAAACTCGACGTGATGAAAGGCTATGAATATGCGCAGTACCGGAATGACATTGCATATTTCACCACCGGCAACACCGATGCAGTCGAAGGCGCACCGCTTTCGAAATACCCTTACAAGGATCCGCTTTCATACGGCGACGGCACGGATTGGCTCGGCTCTGTTACCAGAACTGCTGTGTATCAGAACTATAACCTTTCCGTTTCGGGCGGAAACAAGAAGAGTTCATACTATATTTCATTCGGTTACAATGACACCGAGGGCATTATCAAGAACAGCGGCCAGACACGTTATTCAGGCCGTCTGAATCTGGACAAGCAGCTCTTCAAATGGCTGCGCGCCGGATACAAGGGCTCGTACACCTACCGCCATCAGGACAAGAACCTTGCAGCTATCGGCGGTACCAGCACCCGCTCCACCATATACCTCAGCCCGCTGCTTAACAAGAATGACTACTACATCACTGACGATGAGGACAATGTGACCACCACATATAACCCTCCGACAGCGCTGGTGGCACTCAAGACGAACTATGAAAACAAGATTGCCACGAACCATTCCGTTTACGTGGAAATCGAGCCTGTGAAAAACCTGAAGCTGCGTTCAACGAATTCATATTACAGCTATCAGTCGCATGCGTTCACTTACAACCCGAGCACTCTTCCGGCCAAGAATCCGGGAGAAGGCGGCGACGCTGCGAGAACTGAAAGGGACGATGTGACGCTCTCCAGTGAAAACACATTGACCTGGAACATCAGCAAGAAGAAGCACAAATTCGATGTCCTGGGCGGTTTCACGGCTTACTCCTACAGGTCCAACATATTGGGACTCATCGGCTCAGGCTATATGGTGGACGATGTGAAATGGAACAATATGGCAGGCGTCACGGACAAGAACACTCTCGTGCCGAGTTCCTCATACGTCTCGACCACCAAGATGTCCTTCCTCGCGCGTGCGAACTACAATTACAAGTCGAAATACTACATTACGGTCACCGGACGTGCCGACGGTGCTTCCAACTTCGCTGCCAACAACAAATGGGGATTCTTCCCTTCAGCAGCATTGAAATGGAACATCAAGAAGGAAAACTTCCTGAAATCCGTGGATTGGTTGGACGAACTTTCGCTCCGTGCAAGTGCAGGCCGTACCGGCAATGACGCGGTGGCTGCCTACAGGAGTCTCGAACGTCTTTCGACGAATTCCAAGGGATATATCTTCGGCGGAAGCCAGGAAGCGGCATATTACAGAGGCCAGCTGCCTAGCCCTGACCTGACATGGGAAAAGACTGACCTGTACAATGTCGCTCTCGACATGTCCTTCCTGAACAGCAGGCTGAACATCACGGCTGAGGCGTATATGGCGAAGACCCGTGACCTCCTCATGGAAGTGCAGGTGGCATCCCAGACCGGTTACGACTCCCATTTCGTGAATCTCGGAAACACATCCAACTACGGACTCGAATTCTCACTCGAAAGCCGCAACATCGTGAAAAGGAACTTCACCTGGACCACCAATTTCACATTGTCCCACAACAAGCAGAATGTGGACAATATCGGTACGTCGGAGTATGTTTCCGTGGCAGATTCAGGCGGAAACAACCCGTTCATGATGCATGGTTTCGTGAAAGGCTATCCTCTGAATGCGCTCTGGGGCTTCCGCTATGCCGGCGTCTGGCACAATGTCCAGGAATTCGAGCGCAACGAGGTTACCCACGCCTACACCTCTGCATCCGTGATCACCTCCGACAAATACGCCACGAACCTCGGAACTCCGCGTTACTATGATATGAACAATGACGGCACACTCGACCAGAAAGACCTTGTCTATCTCGGGAAAGCCGATCCATACATCTACGGAGGACTCCAGAACTCATTCACCATCGGGAACTTCAAGCTCGGCGTTTATGTCGCCTATTCATTCGGCGGAAAGATCTACAACTACTCGGAACTCTACATGGCCGGCGGAAACACCACGAACCAGTACCGCTACATGGTGAACTCCTGGCATCCGATCCGCAACCCGGAATCCGACTATCCTAGGGCAGGCGGTTCAATGACCAAGGACGTTCCTAGCGACAGGATGGTCTACGACGCCTCTTATGTCAGGCTGAAAAACGTATCGCTCGGCTACACCTTCGACCTCTCGAAGAAAATCAACTGGCTGCGTGACCTCACATTGAATCTCAGCGGCGAGAACCTCCTTCTCTGGAAGAAATACAACGGATTCGACCCGGACGTGTCATCCTCGGGAGACTCTTCCACATTGAGAAGACTTGACATGGGCGCATATCCGAAGGCCCGCACCGTCGTCTTCAGCATACAATTAAGATATTAATACTCACGGAAATGAAACTTAAACATATATTTATCATGTCAGTGGCCCTCTGCACGCTCTCCGCATGCAGTCTGGAGGAAGACTCGTCCTCATTCGCCACTTCCGCCAATTTCTACAAGAATGCGCAGCAGTGCAGGGCGGCATTGAATACATGTTATATTCCGATGAAGAGCATGTATTCCTACAAGATGATGCTTGCCACTGAATGCGTCACGGACCTGGCATATTCACGCTCCGCCACACAGGACGCGCAGCTGGACATCTCGCCGGCCAATCCGCGTTTCGGTGCCGATGTCTGGAAGCAGGGCTATCTGGGCGTGCGCTATTGCAACGGAGCCATAACCGGAATCGAAAATTCCAGCCTCAGCGACACTGAAAAGGCACCGCTGGTAGCTGAAGGCAAGATAATGCGCGCGTTCTACTATTGGCTCATGACATCATTTTTCGGCGACATCCCATTCTACACCGACGATGTTTCAGACGAGGCAATGCTTGAGAAAGTGGCGAAGCTGCCGAGAATGTCAGCTGTCGGGACCAGGGACTGGCTCATCAAGGATTTGCAGGAATGTCTGCCGTCAATGTCGCAGGTCCGTTCCTCCGAAATCACCGACAACAGGGCAGGCGCGGCAGTCGGCTACATGCTGATTTCCAAGCTGGCGCAATGGAACGGAGAATGGCGGGTCTCACTGGACGCCTGCAAGAAACTGGAAGAAATCTATGGCGATCTCCAGCAGTATCCGCTTACCGACATTCCGTTCAGAATGAAGAACACCCCGGAGTCGATTCTCGAAGTGCAGCATGCGTATTCCGCTGGGGGACTGGAGTATACGTCCAATGTCGCCTGCCTCTGCATGCCATATAAGAGAAGCGGCAACAAATACGACGGCGTGGTAATCGAAGAGCTCGGTGACAATACCACCGGATATGCTCCGGCCCAGGCGAACAACTACCTCGTGAACAACCTTCTGGCGGAAGAGAACAATGACAAGAGACGTCCGATGTCCATCGTGAGGGAATGGAACGGCCAGACATTCAATTCCATGAAGAATACCACGACCACGGCGTTCTTCGGTCCGAAGTTCTGGTGTCCGAACATGCAGGCAAACAATGACTACAACAACTACAAGGTCTTCCGTTATGCCGATGCAATCCTGATGATCGCGGAAGCGCATTGCATGCTCCAAGATGATATGGACGAAGCACTCAAGTATCTGAATATGACCAAGGAACGTGCCGGTGTGAGACTCTTCACCAAACGTTCCTGGAAGAAGATCATGGAGGAAATCCAGGCGGAGAGGGGCAGGGAACTCTTCGGCGAATTCCAGCGCAAGTTCGACCTCGTGAGATGGGGGACATGGTATGAGCGCACCGAATCCGAAACCAGATCCGTGGCCCTCAAGACCAATATCCTTCCTTGCCACAGATACTATCCGATACCTGCCACGCAGGTCGCTTATTCCGGCTATGCCCTGGACAACAAGGAGTATGAAAATTATGGACTATAATTGAAAACAAATGATCATGAAAACTATATCTATATTCAAGAAAATGTTGGGCGTGGCCGCTGCAGCTGCCGCCATGCTGATGGCCGGATGTCAGGAGGAAAAGGAATCTCCTACCCTTATGTCATTGGCCGTCAATGATACTACGATGAACGTCACGGCGAAAGCCGGCTCGGAACACGTCCTGGTCTATTCCAAGAGCCGCTGGAAAGTCGCTTTCGAAGAAGCTGCCGACTGGCTGACATTGGACAGGACCGAAGGCGAGGGCAATGGCGAATTCATTGTCAAATTCACTGAAAATGCGGGACTTATGCGTCGTGCGAAGCTCCTCATTTCCGCATCGGGCGTCGACAAGGTGATACCGTTTACCATAAACCAGGAAGGCGCGCTCGGAAATCCGAAACTCAGTTTCGCCGTTACCGAAAAGACCTACATCGCATGGGCGGTTTCCGATGCGCTCGAATTCAATGCCAATGTCCCTGAAGATGAAATCAAGGCTGTCGCATCAGAAGACTGGATTACGGACCTCAAAATAGAGGACGGAAAATTGAATTTCAATGTTGCCGAAAACACTACCGGACAGGAGAGGACAGCGGCATTGTCATTGGAATACACCGACATTGACAAGAACGTTTATCGGGCGGTAGCCACTATTTCGCAGACGGCTCAGGCCGGACATCTTGTCCTGGACGAGACGTCGATGACGGTGGAGGCTTACGAGGCTGTGAAAACAGTTCCTTGGGACTGCGTCCTGGGTACGTTCATGCCGGCTCTCAAGCTCTCCGTGGAATACGAAGGCGCTCAGTCTGACTGGATTACGGACCTTGTCGCTACGGAAGAGAACCTCTCTTTCAAGGTGGCGGAGAATACCGTAAAGGCGGAACGCAAGGCAGTCATCAAGGCGGAACTTGCCGAGAAAAATGTTGTTGCGACATTGAGCATCACGCAGATGCAGCCGTCCAAGCAGTACACCTTCGAGGAACTCCGCGGCTTGCTTGCCTCTGCCGGTGAATATACATTTGACGGCGACTGGTTCGAGGCTGTGGCTGTGGCAGATGCCGGAATGGAAAACATGGAGACCAATCCGATGACCGCTCCGGATGCCTACGATGCTGATGAATCCGCGAAGACCAATTACGTGCAGTCGGCGGACGGCAAATACGGCTTCCGTCTGAAGTTCGCTGCCGCTGCGGATAATACTCTCAAGAAAGGCGACAAAGTGAAGATTTCTCTCAATGGCCTTACGCTTGTCCGCGAGGATGCTCCGGTGCGCTACACTCTCAAAGGGCTGAATGCCAATGCTGTAGCGGTCGAGGAAAATGTAGCGGTCGCTGCGCGCAAGAAAACTGTCGGCGAACTTACAGATGACGATATATATACTTGGGTGACTCTCAAAGATGTGGAAATCGCATTCAGCTATGGAAGTTACAACAACATAAGAACGACCTGGATTGACACCAAGTATCAGAATCTCGATTACAGGATTTTGAATGACAAGTCAGGTGAAAAGATCAATATGCTCGTGAACAGCGACACCAAGTGGTGGCTCACTGCCAATGGCGTTCCTAAGGGGTCGGGTGATATCTCCGGCGTCATCGTGAACACGATTACGGAATTCCACGACGCCAAGCTTCTCGGGAAATATCAGATTCGTCCGATGGAGCTGTCGGACATTGCATTAGGTGATACCGGATTCAGCGGCACACTTGTGGAGTGGTTCTTCCCGGATGGTCCGGGCAACCATAAGGATGGCAATACTTTCCCTTCATCTTCCGGTACCGGCACTATGAGCAGTGACGCCGTAACAATCAATCAGACAGACTCTTATCTGAATTATAAAGGGAAGCCTGATTCGGCTGGAGACAGATTGCGCGGAATGCGTTATGACGGAACATGGTGGAAGGACGGTGCGGCCGGCAATTATGTGGCGTGGGAATTCTCCACCAAGGAATGCGCCGGCAAGAAACTCTATTTCGTGTTCTCTTCCGCTCTCGGGAAAACGACAGAGGACATTACCGGGCAGGCACCTGTGAACTGGAACCTGATGTATTCTGTCAATGGCGGGGAATACAAACTTGTCGAAAAAGTGTTCATCCGTCCGCTTCCTAAGAAAACTTCTGCCCTGATGTGCCTCCCGTCTGCACTTGACGAATACTGTATTGACCTGCCGGCGGAAATCGCAGGACAGGAAAAGGTTTCGCTCAGGCTTACCGCTGCAGATGACACCACCATTGATTTCGGTACAGGAGAGTACACGGCGCATGTCACCTTCGTTCCGGACAAGAAGAACAAGGGTCAGTACTTCCGTTTCGGCGCCGTTGCTGTCAAATATGTAAAATAATGGATATGAGACGATTGTCATATATTTTGCTAGCCGTTTCTTCAGCGTGGGCCATGACGGCCTGCACTGAGGAAAAGGTGGAGAAATTCGAATTCAAGGAATTCGGAATATCCCAGTCTGAGATTCAATTCCCGGCGAAAATCGAATATTCCGACGGCAAGGTAGTCTCTGACTTGAAGAAGGAGATTCGTGTACTTTCCAACCAGGAATGTGTCATATCATACGTCGACGGCATCGAGGCTGACTGGATGCGGATCCGTGACCTGGACACATATCAGGTCTGCAGACAGATAGCTTTCGACGGCGACTGCAGTTTCCGTATCGAATGTGACCAGAACGATGATTATGCGCGTATGGTGAAACTCCTCGTGCAGACAAGTTCACGTACCGACACCATATATGTGAAGCAGCTCGGAAAACGTGAACCGTCCATCAAACTTGCGTCCGGATCGCTTGTCCTGAACGGCAGCACCGCTGGCAACGGCGAGGTGGCATATACCTCCAATATCTCTGATTATCAAGACATCAAGTATCAGATATCCTATTCCGGAGAAGAAGGATGGATAGACACGGTAAGCATTGACGGCGACAAGGTTAAGCTGGATTACAAGGCGAACCCGTCATCGGACAACCTCCGTACCGCCTCCGTAAAGGTCTACTATACAGACGGTTTCGGAACGGAATACGGCCAGACATTGTACGTTATCCAGAAGACCGGAAACGACGGCATCGGCAAGACAATGTCATTCGCTGACGTGCGTGCCATGGGCAAGGACGGACAGACAGTGGAAATCAATGATTACCTTATCGTTGAGGGCTATGTGGTCAGCAACCGGGCCTCCGGCAATGTCGGCGAGAACGAGAAACTCTCATTGACCGCCTCGGACAACACCTCCTACAAGAAGAAATTCTATCTCGAAAGTCTTGACGGCAATTATGGCTTCCTCGTGCAGACTGCGACCGAAGAGGACAATGTCTTCACATTTGCGGACAAGGTGACGCTTCTTCTGAAGGGTACCTCATTGACCAAGGAAACGGACCCTGAACGTTATGAAATCACCGGCCTGACATCCTCCAACATCGTCGGTCGTGAAACCGGATTTTCAAGCAATTTGCCTGAGCGCGAAAAATTTATCTCCGAGCTCACGGATGCTGATATCTATACTTATATTACGCTGAAAGACTGTGAGTTCGCGGTACGTAAAGGGGCATTGACACCGCTCAATGACGCATATACATTGTCCTCGGGCAAGGGTATGATTTCGAAATATCCGAGGCTCGTGCGCGACGCCGAAGGCAGCAGCATCTACACTTATACGAACACCACTTGTCCGTACCGCAGGGACGGCGTGCGGCTCCCGTACGGGTCGGGAACATTGTCAGGCGTGATCGTGCATGAACTTTTCCCTAACTACGTATATGGGGACAATGATGATGAGGAACTTAGCGGAAATATCGGCCGCTACCAGATCCGTCACCAGTCTTATTCCGACATTGCCTTCGACAAGGAAAATTCGTTCTCCAATATTCTTGCGGAGTTCCGTTATGCTACTGGCTTCAAGACAGGAGAAAACGGCATGTCATATTTCAATGCAACTGACGGCCAGGCTTCCGCACGATTCTTCCATACTTCCGGCGATGCCGTAACTAATTGTCCTTCAACATTCAACTATATCGGCTGGACCGGAACCAATTCAGGAGTCGCTCCGTTCAAGAGCCATATCGGTTTCGACAGCTCCATCGACCAGCCTCTCGGCTACTCGTTTGCGGACGGATATGTCTTCGACTATTCCGGTACGAACAGCGACGGCAAGGGCAAGGTCGCTTCAAATAAGAAGAATACATACAATGGAGTGTCCGTGAAACTTTATGACGGATGGATGTCGAAGATCTGGTGGAAGGGCGAAGATGCCCCGGCTGAATCATGGATCGTGGAATTCTCTACGAAAGACATTGCTGCACAGCACCTTTCGATGCAGTTTACATCGTACAGCGCCATAACCGGCAGTGTGGGCAATGCTCCATATAACTGGACGGTTTCATGGTCCGATACCTTCGACCTGAATGATGACTCCGTGTGGAAAAAGGTGGCGGACTATGTGGTTCCGGACGGCGTGCTGAACGGTCAGGAGCGCGAATGGCAGCTCCCTGCATTCAAGCAATACGATTTCGTCCTGCCTTTGGAAATGCTTGGCAAGGACAAGGTCTATCTGCGTCTGCGTCCGGCAAGCAGAGTTTCCAATACCCTGTATTTCGGAGAGGGAACGGTGACTGACGGAACGAAATCCGGAAATGGTATCGACTACTTCGCTATAAGATATAACTGATTATGAGAAAGACATTTATAATAGCTGTGGCTTTTTTGGCAGTGATGTGCTCGAAAGCAGAAACCGAAAAACCGCAGACCGAAATATCCACACTTCCAGACGGCGGCAGGACTGTCATAAAAGTCATGTCTTCCAATGTGAGGAATGGTGAAAGTGATACCGGAGACTCCCTCTGGTGCAACCGGCGCAATGCTTATATTGCAATGCTGAGCGACACTCAGCCGGACATTGTCGGCATGCAGGAGGCCAAGGCTGAAACTGCCGCTGACATGGCGCTTCTGCCTGAGTATGAGGTCTTCCGCGTGGCTGAATATGACGGCTCGAACCCGACCGTGCTCCAGGACCATCTTCCTCCTAACCTCATCATGTTCAGGAAGTCGCGTTTCGAGAAACTTGATGCCGGCGTATTCTATTACAATGAAGAAGACCCCGGGAAGCCTGTCCATTATCCTTTCGGCGCTTCCGGGTGGCAGGTCCGCGGCTGCGTATGGACTAAACTGAAGGTCAAGGCCAATGGACAGATAATATATTTCTTCGACACGCATTTTACCCATGACCCGGAAGTCACGGATGCCGAGGGAAACAAGATCTTCAACATTGAACCTAGGCGTAAGGCATCGCAACTGATTGTCTCCCAGATAGAAAAGCTTGTCGGGGAACAGAAGGCGGCCGTCTTCGTGGTCGGCGATTTGAACTGCTCGCTCTATGACGGATCGACCAGGAACGGCGCCTACAGCCTGGAACCGCTTACGGAATACATGTGGTCGGCCCGCGATGAAGCGGCATACTATGACGGAAGTGTAAGCTTCAACGGATTCGACCAGACCTACAACAAGAAAATCGGAAACATCGACCATATTTTCTATCGCGGGGCGGAAGCCATGGACTTCATCACCGTGAACGGCCATGATTATGGAAAGACATTCATTTCCGACCATTATCCCGTGACCTGCACCTTTAAACTTTGATAGACATAGACTTATATGAAGAACTTACTTACGTTTCTGCTTGCCGCGTTCATGACCTTGTCGCTTGGCGCGGCGCCGAAACAATATAATCTCACATCACCGGACGGCAGGCTCGAAATGAAGATCCATGTCGGGGAAGGCCTCTCGTACGACGTCCTCCAAGATGGCGTTCTGCTGCTCGAAAACTCCAGAATGTCAATGACTTTGCAGGACGGAACCATTTATGGAGCCCCCGGTCAGACATTGAAACGCGCCCGCACCAGCAGTGTGGACCGGACCGTGAAATCACCGGTCTACAAGAAATCCGAGGTCGAGGAAACGTTCAATGAACTTACGCTCGAATTCAAGGGCTTCAAGGCTGTGTTCCGCGCCTACGACGAGGGTTGCGCGTACCGTTTCATTTCCTGTTCCGAAAAGCCGTTCATCGTGTCTGACGAGCAGGCTGATTTCCGCTTCCCGGAGGACCGCACCGCGTACATCCCGTATGTGAACAAGAAATGGAAAGGCTCGCTCCAGGATATCCTTATCAATGATTTCCAATGCCCTTATACCTGTTCCAAACTTTCGGAATGGATTGACCGATGGAGCATTGCGCCGATTCTGGTTCAATGTCCCGAGGGCAAGAGCGTTGTGATTACCGAGGCCGACCTTATGGATTATCCCGGCATGTTCCTGTATAATTACAAGAAGGGGACTGGGGAGACCCTGAGCGGCTATTTCGCCCGTGTGCCTGACGATGTGGAAATCGGAGGACATAATATGGTGCAGGAAATGGTCAATTCCAGAAAGGACTACATTGCCGAGTGCAAGCCCGGTGCGGAGTTCCCGTGGAGAGTCATTGCGGTAGCCTCATCCGACAAGGAATTGACGGACTCCGACATTGTCTGGAAACTTGCGACGCCGGCGGATGCTGACGCGGACTGGTCCTGGGTGCGCCCGGGAAAGGTGGCGTGGGAATGGTGGAACGCGTGGAATATCAAGGGCGTGGACTTCGAGGCTGGCGTGAACAACGACACTTACAAGTACTACATTGACTTTGCTGCCGAGAATCGGATCGAGTATGTGATTCTCGATGAGGGCTGGGCCGTAAAGTATGCCAATGATCTTACGCAGGTGGTACCGGAGATTGATTTACAGGAACTTATCGAATATGGCAGAAAACGTGGAGTCGGCATTATCCTCTGGGCGGGATGGTATCCGTTCACCAAGGATATGGAAAATGTCTGCCGCCGTTTCTCGGAAATGGGCGTGAAGGGCTTCAAGGTTGACTTCATGAACCGCGATGACCAGAAAATGGTGGAATGGTACCGCGATGCTGCCGCAATGTGTGCCAAGTATCACATGCTCATGAACTTCCATGGAGCATACAAGCCTACGGGACTTCAGCGCACATATCCCAACGTGGTGAATTTCGAGGGCGTTTTCGGTCTGGAACAGATGAAATGGAGCGCCACGGATGTGGACCACGTGACCTATGACGTGACCATTCCGTTCATCAGAATGGTGGCAGGCCCGATGGATTATACGCAGGGCGCCATGCGGAATGCCGTCAAGAAGAATTACCGCCCGATCCGCACCGAACCGATGAGTCAGGGAACACGTTGCCACCAGCTGGCAGAATACGTGATTTTCGAATCGCCGCTGAACATGATGTGCGATTCTCCGAACAATTACCGTGCGGAGCAGGAGTGCACCGATTTCATCTCGGCAATACCGACTGTGTGGGATGAAACAGTCGCGCTCGACGGCAAAGTCGCTGAATATGTCGCCATGGCCCGCAAAAAGGGCGACCGCTGGTATGTCGGGGCAATGACCAATTGGGACAGCCGCGCATTGGAGCTCGACCTCAGCTTCCTTCCGGCAGGGGACTATACCATGACAATATATCAGGATGGGGTCAATGCCCATCGTATAGCTACTGATTACAAGAAGGTTACGTGCTCTGTTCCGGCTTCCCGCAAGGTTGAGGTGAAGATGGCGCCTGGCGGAGGATGGGCTGCGGAATTGAAACCTGTAAAGCCGGTTTCCCGCGAATTCGTACTGCAGGCTCACAGGGGAATTGCGGCCAGATACCCTGAAAATACATCATTGTCCTTCAGCAAGGCTGCTGAAATTCCGGTCTACGGCGGCATGGAAACCGACGTGCAGATGACGAAAGACGGGATTATCGTCTGCATGCATGACAAGAAACTGGACCGCACCACTGACGGCACCGGCATGGTGTCGCAATACACTTTCAATGAATTGCAGAAATTCTGGATTGACGGTGGCTATGGCTGGGACGAGAAATATGCCAAGACATTGAAAATCCCTACGTTTGCGACATATCTGGAGGCTTGCCGCGAGGGTGGATTGACGCCTTATGTCGAGCTGAAAAGGGTGAATGAGGAAGGCATCCGCAAGACAATCGAGATGCTTCACGATTTCGGCTTCGACGGGAAATATGTGCTTACTTCGTTCAACTGGAATTCCATCTTGACCGCCTCGAAGTTTACTGATGCACCGTTGCAGTTCATGAAGGCTGGCGGACGTTATACGAAAGAGGATGTGGACACTTGCAGCCTTAGGGTCAAGAACTTGGTAATCAGGCCGAAATCAACAGACCTGACCAAGGAATTCGTGGATTATTGTCATGCGAAGGGCTTGACGGTGGAGTGCTACGGCATCCCTGTCGGCGATGAAAAACTTGTGGAGCAGCTCATCGGATGGGGCGTGAAAGGCGGCACCTGCAATGATTGGAAAGGCCTTGGGCTTGATTGCCCTGATAAGGTGCAGACCTATCCGAAGTGGCTTGACAATGCTGCCATCTATCACATTTATCCGTCTTCGTTCAAGGATAGCGACGGCGACGGTTATGGCGACCTGGAAGGCATCCGCTCGAAGCTGGACTATGTGAAAACGCTTGGTTTCAATACAATATGGATTAGTCCGGTGTTCTGCAGCATGTTCGAGGACGGCGGTTATGACATTACGGACTACTATAAGGTCGACCCGCGTTTCGGGACCAATACTGATTTGGAAAATCTGGTCAAGGATGCCCATGCGAAGGGGCTGCGCATCTGCCTGGACTTGGTTGCCGGCCACACTTCCGACAAGCATCCGTGGTTCGTGGAATCAGCAAATGGCGACAGGAACGGCCATTACAGTGACTATTATATATGGATGGACAGCAAGGACGGCAAACCGCGTGACTCCGAGAAGAAGAAATGGGTGGACTGCAATTATCCCCGCGGTGCCCGTTACATGAAGAATTACTATGATGTCCAGCCTGCATTGAACTACGGCTATCTTTCTCCTGATCCGTCGCGTCCTTGGGAGCAGTCCTACGATGCGCCGGGCCCGAAGGCTGTACGTCAGGAACTTAAGAACATCATTGCCTTCTGGTTCGACAAGGGGGTTGACGGTTTCCGCTGTGACCTGGCATGGTCGCTGGTGAAGGGTGATGATGAGGAATTCCATGGCGTAAGAAAGCTTTGGGATGAGATATTTGCCTGGACCTCAGCGAATTATCCTGACAGAATATTTCTTTCCGAATGGTCCAGCCCGGTCGAATCCATTTCGTGCGGCTTCGATATCGACATCATCCGTCACAATGGCTGCGGCAAGACGATGTACCGTGACCTGGTCTATAACACTCGCCGCAATGCCGATCCTTCAACCGGGATTTATCCGCCTTGTGACTGCTGGTTCGACAAGGCAGGGAAGGGCAAGATTTCCTCTTTCGTGATTCCTTTCACCGAGATGTATCACAAGACTCTCGGCCAGGGCTTCCCGTGCATGCCTACTTCCAGTCATGACACATGGCGCATGAACCGTAACCAACGTTCTGACCCGGAGGAACTTAAAACCATGATGACGTTTTTTCTGACAATGCCGTGGGTGCCGATTGTCTATTATGGCGAGGAAATCGGCATGAGGTCGATGGATGGCGTACCGGCTGTCGAGGGTAGCCGCGACAGGTCTGCGGAGCGTACCCCGATGCAATGGGGCGATGGCCCGACCGCAGGATTTTCCACCTGCGCGCCGGAAAAACTCTACCTCCCGATCGACCCGAGCCCGACCCGTCCGACCGTCGAAAATGAAATCAATGATGCCAGTTCAATGTATTCCTGGACTAAAGGGCTTCTGGCTCTCAGAGCGTCGATACCTGCCCTTGGCAATACAGGTTCCTGGAAGTTCATAAGTGATCCTGACCAGCCATATCCTGCTGTGTATGAGCGTTCTGCCAATGGGGAGAAATATCTTGTGGTAATAAATCCCCGCGCGGAAAAAGCCAAATGCACCATTACCGGATATGACGGTATGGAATCTGTGGTTTGGGGTGCTCCGGAGAATATTTCCATGAAATCTTCCGGACAGGGACTTGTGATTACCATCAAGGGTGTCAGTTCCGTAATCTGCAAAATGAAATAGTGATGAAGAAAATTAAATTGGGACTTTTCCCCAAGGTGGTGATTGCCATACTTTTGGGCTCACTTCTGGGCATTATCGCGCCTGATGTGCTGGTGCGCATCCTGAAGACTTTCAATGTCTTTTTCGCACAAATCCTGAAATTTATCGTGCCGCTTCTGGTGCTGGGCCTGGTGACGCCGTCAGTGGCGAATCTGGGACGCGGTGCCGGGAAAATGCTGATTGCGGTGATGGTTATTTCATACGTCTCTACGGTCGGTGCCGGATTGTTTTCATACGGCTTCGCCACGACATTGTTCCCTCATTATCTGGAAGTCGGAGAGATTGCGACGTCCGCTGCCGAAGGGAAGACTTTCGCTCCTTTCATTGAACTGAAGATTCCTCCGGTGTGCGACATCCTGACAGCATTGCTGCTGTCTTTCATGGTGGGTGTCGGCATTATCGTGACCGGTGCGACCGGATTGAAAAAGGGCTTCGATGAGTTCGGGGAGATTGTGAAACTCACCATTGAGAAGGTGATTATCCCGCTTCTGCCGTTCTATATTTTCACGATGATGTGCGAAATGAGCGCTGCCGGAAAACTTTCCGTGGTGCTAGGCTCCGGAGTGAAAATCATTGGTACAGGCGTGGCGCTGTCCATCTGTTATCTGGTGCTTCAATATCTGATTGCCGGCGCTCTTTCCGGAAAAAATCCGTTCAAGTGTTTGTGGAACATCCTTCCGGCTTATCTTACGGGCTTTTCCATTTGTTCCAGCTCGGCGGTGATTCCGGTTACGCTGGAGTGTGCCATAAAGAACGGGACTCGCAAGGATATTGCTGATTTCGTGGTGCCGCTCTGCTCTACAGTGCACATGTGCGGTTCTACGATAAAGCTTACAGTTACCTCAGTAGCAATAGCTTACATGTGCGGCATCCCGCTTTCTTTCGGACTTTTCCTGAACTTCGCTCTTCTCCAGGCCGTGGCTGCCGTAGCCGCTCCGGGCGTGATGGGCGGTGTTCTCATGGCTTCCATCGGGCTGCTGGAGTCGGTGCTGGGTTTCACGCCTGACCAATGCGCTCTCATGATGACCATCTATCTGGCTCTTGACGGCTATGGTCCTGCCTGCAATGTCAGCGGAGATGCTGCCATCGCTCTGGTCATCGACCGTTTCTTCGGAAAGTCGCGTAGCGCTGAGGTGAGTGAGTAGTTCTATGAGTGGTTCGTGCCGTTTATGATACCATCCCGGCAGATGAAGGCTGCTTCGCTGTCGGGAAGGCAATCCATTGCGAAACACGGCGTGGTCATGGCTATCTGCGACATCAGGGATGTGATTTCGTCCATGATCTTGCGCGACCAGCGGATGCTTGACACGGAACCGACAATGTTTGCGTAAGCGTCCAGCCCTTTCAGCCGTTTGATGCTGTTCTGCGGTGCCTGGCTGAGTTTTACGATAGCCCCGACAGGTACTTTCACATTGCGGTAGCAAGGCGTCTTGCCGCTCCAAGGCGTTCCGTAGACGAACACTTGCCCGTTTTCGACGCGTAGAATCGGGTTGTCGTCATTGACCAGCTCCGCCCCCGGAATATTGTCCAGCCAAAGTCGGCTGTGCGTGCTTTTTCCTGTTCCGCTCGCGCCCAGGAAAAGGTTCGCTTTACCGTCAATGCTGACGACCGAGGAGTGTATCATCAATGAGCCGTAACGTGATGAGATATAGGTGCATGCGATGCGTAATGCGAAGTCTATCAATGACATTGCGGCGTATGGCCTGGTTCCTGCCTCTGCCGTGAATTCGCAGACGCGGCAGTTCTCCGGAACTTTCAGAAATCCGCTCCTGACACCGTTTGTCTTCAGAAATTCGAATATGGTGTCGTTCCCGCGTCTATAGATTTTATATCCCGGGTCAATGTTCGAAACGTCCATTATGAGTTCCGCGTCGTTGATGTCCGCAGCCCATTCAGGTGTGTTTCCAGCTACCTTGAACCTCAGCATTTCTTCATCGGACGGAGCTGTCGCAAATGGCTCATATTGAGAGAAATCCAATGTATGTGCATTGAAATTCCCCGGCAATTCGCTTCGGCTTTTCACGAGTGTCCGTGCCGGAATTTCATCTCCCGCCCTGGTAGGCAGCAGATCCATCACTTCTCCGGCAGCCGCTTTCTGTATGCGCTCCGCTACTGGTGCCGTATATTCCATGAAATGCCAGGGTGCATCCAGTTCGACACTGAAGTGCAATCCTCCTGTCCAGAAATGCTTTATCTCGTTCATTATTCTTCGACTATTCCTGCTTCTACCAGACTTTTGCAGAGAGCCTCGGCGTCTTTGGCCGCGATTTCCTCTGAAATTTCATATTCTTCACAGAGCAACTTTGCCAATGTCTCTGCCGTAAATTCTTCATGTTCAACCTTCTTCAGCAGAAATGCCGCAGAGTCATTGAGCCTTATGAATTTACTGAAATTTACCTGGTTCAGTCCTTCTCCGGAGATGATTTTTTCTCCGCAGATTTCGCGCAATACGAATCCGTCCTTGATTTTCATGTTCTTAGTTTCAGAATGGTCATTTGTCCGCCGTGCAGGTGTCTCCTGCTTCGCAGAAAAACAAAGGTACTGATTTTTTCGTAACTTTGTATTATAGTCCGGGAGATAGACCGGCAGACAGTTATGGAGAAAGTAGTTATCAGCAATGACATATTTTTTGCGGAAGTCCTCCGGATCCTCCGCGAAGGCAAGAATGTAACCATCCCCGTCAAGGGAGTGAGCATGCTCCCCTTCATACGTGGGGACCGGGATTCCGTGGAACTGGAACCCCTGGCCGATGCCCGCCCTCTGGCTATAGGAGACATTGTCCTTTTCCGTGTGGCCGGCCGATACATTCTCCATCGCATTATCCAATTGAATGGTAACCAGGCTGTTATGCAGGGTGATGGCGCCATCTGCCGCGAACATTGTCCCACATCCGACATCTTCGGCCGCGTAGTGACCATCCTCAAGAAGGGCCGCATTCCCATAAATCCCTACACCCGCCTGAACCTCCTGAAGGCCCGCATCTGGCACCGCATCCCCCTCCGCCGCTACATCCTGGCCCTCTACCGCCGCCTCTTCCGCCTCCACGCGTAAGAGTTTTTTATACCACTCTCTCCGCCGCTACGTTTTTTCTGAACCACTTGGCAGGCATGGATGCTTGCAGGTAATTGTATAACCTGCTGTGTCACAATAGTATAGCTCTACTTTATGCGCAATCGCCCCCTGCCAAGTCCCATGTTTTTTCATGAGACTTGGCAGGGGTTTAATGCTGTAAGTGGCTGAAAGATAAATGATTGTGCAAAATTGCGCCTGCCAACTTGTTCCGTTTTCCGTTAACTGCTACTGTTAAGTTGGACATTCGCAAAAAAGACTTATATTTGTGTATGCGGAAGATTCCGCGTAGCAAGACATAATTTTTATAACGAAGCATTTGCTATTATTTCGCGTTCTGCTAAAGCCTCGCAAACTTTTAAAGCAATAATTGACGCTGAAATATTAGCTGGAGCATCGCATTTGCGCTGCCCCATAACTCAGAATATAGCATGCTCGCGCCCTTTCGGGTGTGGGTATCTTATTTGAGTTAGAGGGTTGCTTGCGAGGCTACCCGGCAGAACGCAATAAGAAGCTCACGCCCTTCTTGTTGCGCTGAAGCGACTGATAGTAATGCTGTAACTATCAGTCAATATGGCAAATAACGAGAATCTCCATGCTGCCAACAAGGCGAAAAAGGACGAGTTCTACACACAGCTGTCGGACATTGAAAATGAATTACGTCATTACAAGTCGCATTTTAAAGGCAAGACTGTCTTGTGCAACTGCGACGATCCACGTGTAAGCAATTTCTTTCATTATTTTTCGTACAATTTCGAATATCTTGGACTAAAGAAACTGATCACGACATGCTATAAGAGTCAGGATATGAACATTTTAAGCATGAATGACTGTGAATCGGCGATTTATCTTGAGTATAATGGGGACAAAGACGGTGACAGAGTTCCAAGTCCGGAAGAAATTGGAATTCATAATCTCGAAGAAGATGGCGATTTTCGTAGTCAGGAGTGTATAGAATTACTCAAGCAGGCGGATATTGTGGTCACCAATCCTCCATTCAGTTTGTTCCGGGAGTATGTAGCTCAGCTCATTAAGTATGACAAGAAGTTCATAATCATTGGTCACCAAAATGCCATAACATATAAAGAAATATTTCCGCTCATTAAGGAAAACAAAATTTGGTTGGGCTTTGGATTCAAAGGCGGTGCGGGGCATTTCATTTCCAAATATGAAGATGTTGCTACAGCTGGGGATCATAAGGCTGGTATGATTCGCGTCTCCGGGGTGACATGGTTTACGAATCTTGATATCTCCAAGCGCCATGAGGACTTGATTCTTTACAAGAAGTATACTCCGGAAGAATATCCTGAATATGATAATTATAGGGCAATCGAAGTTAGCAAGACAGCGGATATTCCTTGCGATTATGATGGTGTGATGGGAGTGCCAATAACATTTCTGGACAAGTACAATCCTGCTCAATTTGAATTGTTAGGGGCAACAGAAAGTGAAGGTAAGGGTTTTTCATGTGGGTTATGGAAATCCGAGTCAAAGATTGCTCAACCTTTAGTTCATAACAAAAGAGCATATAAAAGATTGTTCATTCGAAAAAGAGTAGTTAAATAACGTGATTTCTTAAATTGTGGCTTTCCAAACACACCTCACCATGAATATAACATTGAAGAATATAACCGTCAGGGAACTCACCGCCGGTTACATTGACCATGAAGAAGGCGGAGTAAAAGGGTATTCCGGCAAACTGGATATCCGACCTCCTTATCAGAGAGAATTCGTTTATGATGACAAACAGAGAGCAGCAGTCATTGACACCGTCATGAAAGGGTTTCCGCTCAACGTCATGTATTGGGCCACCAGAGAAGACGGAACATTCGAAGTTATTGACGGACAACAGCGCACGATTTCTCTATGCCAGTATGTGAACAATGATTTCAGTTTTGCCTTCAAGTCTTTCTGCAATCTTACAAATGATGAACAAGATCGTATATTGGATTATGAACTAATGATTTACATCTGCACAGGTGCTGATAGCGAAAAATTGCAATGGTTCAAGACAATCAATATCGCCGGGGCTAAATTGATGGATCAGGAACTGCGCAATGCCGTTTATTGTGGCCCGTGGCTGGCAGATGCCAAACGTTATTTCAGTAAGAGCGGTTGTGCGGCATACGGCATAGGAAGCCGATATCTCAATGGCTCTCCCATCCGTCAGGATTTCCTTGAAACTACCATCCGTTGGATTTCTCATGGAAACATTGAAACGTATATGGGTAAGCACCAGCATGATCCGAACGCAAATGAGTTGTGGCTTTATTTTACTAACGTCATCCAGTGGGTAAATGCTACATTCAAGACATATCGAAAGGAAATGAAGGGCGTCCCTTGGGGTGAACTGTACAATAAATATGGTAAAGAAATCATTGATACTGAAGCTCTTGAAAACAGAATCAAGAAACTGATGATGGACAGTGACATCAAGAAAAAATCCGGAATTTATTCCTATGTCCTGGATGGTGATGAGCATCATCTGGATCTCAGGGCATTCGATGAAAATACCAAACGCGAAGTCTATGAACGCCAAGGAGGGCATTGTGCCAATCCTGAATGTCTACGTAAGGATGAGGTTTTGGATATCAGTGAGATGGAGGCTGACCACATTACCCCATGGCGTGACGGAGGCCGAACTACTGCCGAGAATTGTCAGATGCTCTGCCGCGACTGTAACCGTCGGAAAGGCGCCCGGTGAAATAGTCTCTTGCCTCATGCAAGCCTTATATCTCGCGAGGCCGCGGCAGTGATGCAGAGGTAAAATATCATGCTGACGTGAGCGATAAAACGTTTTTTGCGCACGTCATGCACGAAAACTGTGCTGACGTGAGTAAATCAGCCGTTTTTACGCACGTCATGACCGAAAACTACAGCAGCGCCGCGAACAGCCTGATGACCTTCTGGCCGAACTGCTGGTACCATGGCCGGGCCATCCAGTCCTCCAGGGTCACCTCGTGTGACGCCTCCATGTCCTTGAGGAAAATGGCCTTGTTGACCTTCGCCGCCGTGACATCGTAGACATAGGCATTAAGTTCATAATCCAGGTTGAAACTCCGGAAATCCATATTTGCGGAACCGATTTCGGAAAGATAATCGTCACTTACGAACGTCTTTGAATGGATGAACCTTCCGGAACGCTCATAAATCTTTATCCCGGCCTCCAGACACTCCGTGAAATATGACCTGTTGGCAGGACCCATGAAGAAAAGGTCCGCCTTTTTCGGCACCATGACCCGGACATCCACACCGCTAAGTGCCGCTGACTGAAGTGCTTGCAGCATCGGCTCAGGAGGAACGAAATACGGCGTCTGGATATAAATGTACTTCTTCGCATGCTGGACAGCCCAGACCGCACCCATGTGGATGTTCGGCCAACGCGACTCCGGATCGTCAGGGACAATCTGGATGAGCTTGTCCTTCCCCTTCAGCTTGAAATTCATGTCCAAACTCTGGATCGGAGTCTTCGCCAAGGCCTCGGCAATACCATTGCCTTCGGTATCGTTGTCTATGTCAATGCTTTCATTTTCAATGCTTTTCGCGGCGGATTCCGTTACTTGAACGGTCGGCTCCTCCTCCTTGCACATCGGGAAATACTTCGTGAAATCATTGTCCACCTCACCATCAGCCGTAATCCAGGAATTGAGAAAACTGTACTGCAATCCTGCCACGGCATTGCCCGTGATTCTCATGTGCGTATCGCGCCATCTCACGAAATAGTCATCGCTGATATTCATGCCTCCGGTATAGCCGATACGCCCGTCGATTACCACGATCTTACGATGGTCACGGTAGTTCAGCTGCGTGACGAGATTCACGAGCGGCCACCTCGGCTTGGTGAACTTCTCCACCTCGACGCCCGCCTCTTTCATCTCATTGTAATACTTCGGACGGATGACGATATTGGCGATATTCTCGTGTATGAACCTGACCTTCACCCCTTCACGAGCCTTCTGCATCAGCATTTCCTTGATTTGCTTGCTGCCCTGGTCCTGACGGAAATAGAAATATTCCATGTGGATGGACTCCTTGGCATTGCGCAGATCCTCCATCAGCAACTCGAACTTGCGATGCCCCGACGTGATGATTTCCAGACCGTTACCATCGGTCACGCATGTGGAACCGTCGCAAGCCAGAAGTTTGGTAAGCGTCTTGTAATCACGACGTATGAGATTGTCCTTCTCGTGCCCGAAAAGCAGTTTGAGAACCTTGTCATTGGCCTTCTCTCCGAATACCTTGATGAACTTCTGATGCTTCCTCTTGAAAAACCACGAGTGGCGGAAATTGATGCCGACCATGAAGTAAAGCAGAAGCCCCACTATCGGCAATATCGTGATAATCAGAAGCCAGGCGATTTTTTTCGATGAGTCTCCGTTGTCGAAGATGATGACGACGATGGTGCCGATTATGAGCAGCGCCAGAAGAATCGAGAAAGAAATGGAGATAATGGTCATTTCATCAATATTTAAAGTTTGCAAGTTGTCAAACTTGTTGAACGTTAGTGCGAATTTGAGGGTTGTCTCTCGTTCGAAGGCTGTAAGCCCAACGCACTTTTTATGTGCACGTTACCCTCACCCTAAATCCCTCCCCTCGGGGAAGGGATTTACCATCGCCCTCGCGGGCTCCATAAGCGGTGTTTCGCCATTGCGAAACTATATTTATCATTAATAAACTATCAAATAAATCCCTGCTGCCAAAATCGCGCCGACAAGCGGGCCGAATACAGGAACCCAGCTGTACCCCCATCCGCTGTCACGTTTTCCCTTCAGAGGAAGGATGGCGTGGGCGATACGTGGAGACAGGTCCCTTGCCGGATTCATTGCATAACCCGTAGTTCCGCCCAGCGACATGCCCAGTGCCATGATAAGTGCCGTTACCGGGAACGCTCCGATGCTTCCAGTCGTCACCGGACTTCCGTCGAAAGCCGCGATGTTTCCGGACGTTCCGAGCGCTAAAATGCAGAATACCAGGACGAAAGTGGCGATAATCTCGCTGATTAAATTGATGCTTTTATGCTCTATCGCCGGCATTGTGCAGAATACTCCCAGTATGCCGTCAGGATTCTGTGAAGAAGCATTGAAATGGTCATAATAGAACAGGTAGACCAGCAGCGCGCCCGCGAAACCGCCTAGCATCTGCGCCGCCATATATGGCAATACCGCATTCCATGCGAAGCTGCCGGCTACCGCAAGTCCCAGAGTCACAGCAGGATTCAGGTGCGCGCCGGAATAAGGGCCGGCCACGAAAACACCGCACATCACCGCGAAGCCCCAGGCCAATGTTATTACTACCCAGCCGGCTCCCTTGGCCTTCGATTTCTCCAATGTGCAGGCTGCGCAAACTCCGTCTCCGAGCAATACAAGTATGAGAGTTCCAATGAACTCGAACACACATTTGTCAAACAATGTCAGTTCCATGTTACGACGTTATTTTATTCCTTTCCTGAAAGCGTTCTCTTGATGGCATCGGCCCAGCCTTCCTTCAGTTTCAATACCTTGGTAGCCGGTGCCAGCGGTTCGAACACCTTGTCGGCGTTCCATTGGCGTTTGATGTCGTCCAATGATTCCCAATACCCTGTGGCAAGTCCTGCGAGATAGCATGCGCCCATAGCCGTGGTCTCCGTGACCCTTGGCCTGATTACTGTGGTGCCCAGGATATCTGCCTGGAATTGCATCATCAGATTGTTCCTTGATGCTCCGCCGTCGACTTTAAGTTCGGAAAGCTTTATGCCGGAATCCTGTTCCATCGCATTGACGATATCCATTGTCTCGAACGCGATTCCTTCGAGTGCGGCTCTCGCGATGTGCGCAGCCTTCGTGCCTCTGGTGAGGCCGCAGATGGTGCCCGTCGCGTATTGATCCCAATAAGGCGCGCCCATTCCGGTCAATGCCGGGACGAAGTAGACTCCTCCGTTGTCCGGAACCGTCATTGCCAGGCCTTCTATCTCAGATGAAGACTTGATGATGCCGAGTCCGTCCCTGAGCCATTGGACTACCGAACCTCCAACGAAAATGCTGCCCTCAAGCGCATAGTTTACCTTGTCGCCGATTTTCCATGCGATGGTCGTGAGCAGGTTGTTCGATGACATGATGGGCTTCTCGCCGCTGTTCATGAGCAGGAAGCAGCCGGTGCCGTATGTGTTCTTTACAGAACCGGGAGTTATGCACATCTGCCCGAAGAGCGCGGCCTGCTGGTCTCCGGCAATACCGGCAATCGGTACCTTATGTGCGAACAATGTCGTCCTGGTGTGGCCGTAAATCTCTGAAGATGAATGCACTTCCGGCATCATTGACGCTGGGATGCCGAAGAGTTCCAGCAATTCTTCATCCCATTTCAATGTATGGATGTTGAAAAGCATTGTCCTGGAAGCATTGCTGACGTCGGTGACATGGATGTCTCCTCTGGTGAGGTTCCAGATGAGCCAGGTGTCCACCGTTCCGAAGCGCAGTTTTCCCGCCTCGGCCTTGGCACGTGCGCCCGGCACGTTTTCCAGGATCCAACGGATTTTGGTCGCGCTGAAATAGGCGTCCAAGATGAGCCCGGTCTTCTCGCGTATGAACTGCGTCAGGTTCTGTTCCTTGAGGCTGTCGCAATACTCCGACGTCCTGCGGTCCTGCCATACGATAGCATTGTAAACCGGCTCGCCGGTCTCCGCATCCCAGACAATCGTCGTCTCGCGCTGGTTGGTGATGCCGATACCGGCAATGTCCAATCCGTTGATTCCCAATGATGTAATGGCTTCGGCCACCACGGAAGCTTCTGATGACCAGATATCTTTCGGGTCATGTTCCACCCATCCCGGTTTCGGGAAATGCTGTGGGAATTCTTTCTGCGCCGTAGCGCAAATCCGGCCGTCGTGGTCGAAAACGATGGCGCGTGACGAGCTTGTGCCCTGGTCGAGTGCCAGAATATATTTGGTTTTCATTGTGTTATTTTGTTTCGCAAGTTGTCAGACTCGCTGAATTGTTGTCCAAATTGTGGCATCAAAGCTCTTTTCTGAGCCTTGCTTTCGGGATTCCAAGCTGGTCGCGGTACTTGGCGATGGTCCTTCGGGCCACCTTGTAGCCCTTGCCGTTCATTATGGTCACCAGCTCGTCATCGGTAAGCGGCTTGTGCTTGTCCTCCTTGTCGACGCATTCCTGGAGCACCTTCTTCAATTCCCTTGTGGAAACCTCTTCACCCTGCTGGTTTTCAAGACCTTCGGAGAAGAAATACTTCAGCGGGAAGATGCCGAAATGAGTCTCGATATATTTGCTGTTCACGACTCGGGATATGGTAGAAATGTCGAAGCCTGTCTTGGCTGCGATGTCTTTCAATACCATCGGTTTGAGATTGGACTCGTCCCCGTCCATGAAATAATCGTGCTGGTAATCCACGATGGCCTGCATGGTGCTGAGCAATGTGTTGTGCCTCTGTTTCAGCGCTTCCACGAACCACTTGGCGGAATCCATCTTCTGCTTCACGAAGGTAGCCGCCTCTTTTTTCTGCCTTTCGGAAGAATTGGCCGCATCCATCAGCAGTTCAGCGTATTTCTTGTTGATTCTTATCTCCGGAATCGAGAATCTCGGCATTGAGAGCTTCAGTTCGCCGTCCTCCAATGTGAGGATGAAGTCCGGAACGACCTGCTGCGCCTGGTCATTGTAAGAATCGTCTATCTGGCCGCCCGGTGACGGGTTCAGCTTGACGATCTTGTTCATCGCCGCCTTCAGCTCGTCCTGCGACAGGCCCAGCTTGCTCATTATCTTCTGGAAATGCTTGTTCGAGAACTCCTGGAAATAATCTGTCAGGATTCTCTCCGCATTGATGACATCCGGTGTCTGCTTCAGCCCTTTGAGCTGGATGAGCAGGCATTCGCGCAAATCTCTGGCACCTATTCCAGGCGGGTCGAACTGCTGAATGATATGCAGCATGTCCAGCACTTCCTCGCGGGTCGTCGTGATGTTCATCCTGAAAGCCAGGTCATCCACGATACTGTCAATGTCCCTGCGCAGGTATCCGTCATCATCCAGGCTTCCGATTATGAACGCTGCCACGTTATGCTGCTGTTCGCTCAACTCCCTGAAACCCAGTTGGTCCATAAGGCTTTGCGTAAAACTCTCCTTGACGGAAAAAGTGTTGTATTGCGGTTTCTCGTCCTTGCCGTAATTGTTTACATGCAGCTTGTATTCCGGTATGGAATCGTCATCCTTGATTTCCGACAATGACACTTCACGCGGCTGCTCATCTCCGTCTTCATCCTTGCTCTCAGGCGCATCGTCGTCAAGTACCGGATTCTCTTCCAGCTCCTTACGGATGCGCTGCTCCAGTTCCTGAACTGGCAGCTCGATGAGCTTGATGGTCTGGATCTGAAGAGGGGAGAGCTTCTGTACCTGTTTTAGTCCTAGTTCCTGTTTCAGCATGATTGATATGGATTATAGATTGGCGGCCGGCCTGGCAACCATGACCGTATCTACTACATAATTGTGCTCCTTGTCCACCGCAGGGAATTGGATGTTTTCCTTGACTACGATGGCCGACGGATAAGACGATTTTATCTTCTGGAGGAATTCCATGGCTTCAGATTTGGTCCTGAAATCGCCCGCGACCACTCTGAAGAAAGGATTCTGGTAATTCCTGTATGCCGGAACTCCCGGGTAATTCATCCTGAACGTCCTCATGATGTTTTCCGACATTCCCCTCGCATTCTTGCTGTTGTCGAAGAAAATGCGCACCCTGTAACCGGTCAATGTACGTGCCGGGTTCTTGGCAATGTGTTGCTTCATTGCGCCTGTTATCGCTTGCGACTGGTGGATCTTCACGTCGCCGGCCCCGTAGTCGTGGGCCGTCAGGAGATTGAAGATGGATTTTCCTACCAATGCGGAATCCACCGCCGACGCCTGCCTGTAAACAAGCGAATCCACCATTACTTTTTCCTCTGTCCTGTTCTGTGCCGCAGCTATTACTGAAAACAGCATTGCACACAATATCAATATCTTACGTCTCATTTTCATTTATTTTGCGGCATTCATCAGCTCTTCCAGCGGAATTCCCTTCCTGGTGATGGTCTTGTGCAGACCTTTCGCTTTCACCGTGGTGGAAACATCGATAGTGTATTGTTCCGCCTTGATGTTCCGGGCCAATCCCAGAACCGTGAACAATGATATTCCGGGAGCCAATGATGCCCTTCCCGTCAAATTGTATTTCTCGTCGCAATGTGGTTCCACTGCGAAATCATCCACCGTAAAATACACCAGTTCAGCGCCTTTGTAGTAGACGACGCCTGAAGTGTTCGTGACCCTGAATCCGAACATCGGGTTATGTATGCCTACGGCCACGGTTCCGTCAATGCTCTTGAGGCCTGACGGTGACAATGATACCAGTTCGCACGAGGTTACACTTATTTCCTTCGCCTTGCTGCATCCGGTCAGGCATACGGCAAGTATCGCGATGAACAATATGTAAATTTTTCTCTTCATAATCTTCAAAAATCGCCTCATCCGCATAAGGTCGGTTTTACAAAAATAGTGAAAAATTAATAAATGTCATATCTTTGCATGCGGTTTTGGAAATCAGAGCCGTAACATCTAAAGGAGGTCCTAAATGGGAAACAAGAAAGTATATATAGAGACTTACGGGTGCCAGATGAATGTCAATGACACCGAGGTTATTTTTTCCATCCTGAAAAAGGCCGGGTATGACCGCACGGAAAATATGGACGAGGCTGACGTGATAATGGCCAATACCTGTTCCATCAGGGACAATGCCGAGCAGCGTATATGGGGCCGCATTGACCAGTTTTATGGACAGAAACGTCTGCACGAGGGCGTGGTTTCCGGTATCGTCGGCTGCATGGCCGAGCGTCTGAAGGACAAGCTCTTGGAGAGCGGGCGCGTGGATTTTGTCGCCGGTCCTGACTCGTACAGGTCTCTGCCTCTGCTTCTTTCCAGGATTGCTCCCGGCAAGCCTCAGATCAATGTCGAGCTTTCCCGTGAGGAAACGTATGGCGACATCGAGCCTGTCCGTATCGACAAGAACGGAGTTTCCGCGTTCATCTCCATCATGAGGGGATGTAACAATGTATGTTCGTATTGCGTAGTTCCTTATACCCGTGGAGCGGAGCGCAGCCGTGACCCTCATACTATCGTGAGGGAGGCGTGCGACGTGTTCGCCAGGGGCTACAAGGAGGTTACTCTGCTCGGTCAGAACGTGGATTCATACCTCTGGAAGAATCCTGACGATCCTCAGGAGCAGGTGGATTTCGCGGACCTTCTTTCAATGGTTGCGGAAATCAGTCCGGAACTTCGTGTCCGTTATTCGACTTCCCATCCTAAAGATATCAGCGACAAGGTGATAGACATGATGGCCAAGTATGACAATGTCTGCCGTCATATCCATCTGCCTGTCCAGTCCGGCAGCAATGTGATGCTGGAGAAGATGCGTCGCCGCTATACCAGGGAATGGTATCTGGACCGTGTCGCAAGAATTCGCCAGGCCATGCCGGATTGTGCCATAACTACCGACATCATAGCAGGTTTCTGCGGTGAGACGGAGCAGGACCATCAGGACACTCTGGACATCATGCGCCGCGTGAAGTATGACTACGCCTACATGTTCCAGTATTCCGAGCGTCCGGGAACATTGGCTGCCCGCAATTATCCTGATGACATCACTCCACAGGAGAAGACCCGCCGTTTGAATGAGATTATCGCCCTTCAGAACGAGCTGAGCCTGGAAAGCAACAAGCGTGATGTCGGCAAGACGTTCAAGGTCCTCATCGAAGGAACGTCCCGTCGCAATGACGAGGAGCTCTGCGGCCGCACCACGACGAACAAGATGTGCGTGTTCCCTGCCTTGCTCGCCACTGAAAACAACCCGGCCGACGGCCACAAGTTTTTCAATGTAGGCGACTACACCACCGTCAAAGTCCTCTCCTGCACCTCCGCCACCCTCATCTGCGAGCTGGTGTAAGCCTAGAATAATTGCATGACGATATCCGCTGTCGTTTCCAATCTGGTAATAGCGCAAAGACTCGTGCCCATATCCTTTATGCTGGTGCCCAAAAGGTACACGTTATCGTCTATAAAAAGGAAACGGTCGTGGGATTTGTGAGGGATTTGTATGAACTCTATCGGTTCGTATTGTTCATTGTGCTTTTCGAGATCTAATTTGAATTGCTGTGTATAGCGGGAGTGGATTGTGGCAGAGACTCCCGCTGCTCTTTTGGTCAGTAGCGTCAGGACTCGTTCATCAACGAAATTGTCAATAAGGACAATGCGCTGGAACATTTCGGCGTTGGTGGATATGAAACGTCGCATTGCAACAAAAGCGTCCATGATGCGAATGCTTACTTCAATAGCGGTATCGCTTTTCAATACCGCGCTTAATTGAGCGACGCCTTGTTCGGTGAAAGCATACGGAGCACGTCTTACAGCCATCTTGAATGACTCTATTTCAGATTGGGACATCATATTGGAGGTCACAATTTGTGACTTCCAATTATCGAATTCTTCTTTGGATAACTGAAACATGAATCTTTCAGGAAAACGACCGGAATTGCGTTTTACTGCCTGATTAAGTACTTTTGTTTCAACGTTATACATTTTTGCCAAGTCTCTGTCAAGCATGACTTGAACACCTCTGAAGGTGTAAATGACGCGTTCTATTGATTGAGGACCGCGATTTGTGATGTCATTTTTCGGGGTCATATCTTTCTTTGTCATAATTGCTTGCCAAGTTATTTTTTAGGATTACTTAATCAAATCATCGTGATTTGTTCGTCGGCGAAGCTGTAGAAGCAGCCGTTGGCTATTATCAGGTGATCCAGAAGTGATATTCCGAACGTGTTGGAGGCTTTCTTCAGACGTTCGGTTTCTTTGATGTCCGCTTGGCCGGGATGCGGGTTGCCGGAAGGATGGTTGTGTGTCATAATCAGGCCGTCCGCCCTCTTTTCCAGAGCTTTCCTCATTATCATATTCGTGTCAATGGATGTGGAAGAGAGCCCTCCGGATGTCAGTTTCTCCTTGAAAATCACGACGTTGGACCTGTTGAGGTACAATATCCAGCATTCTTCATGGTCAAGCCCTTTCAGTATCGGGGCCATCAATTCATAAACTTGTTTCGATGTCGTGATAGGTGTTCTCGGCGACGTGGAACTTTCGGAAGCGAACCTGCGCCCAAGTTCGAAAGCGGCGGTTATCGTAACAGCCTTGTCTTTTCCTATGCCGGGCACTTCCATCATCTTGTCTATTGACATTGATGATAATCCGGTCAGGTCGCACGCGTTGTGCAGGAGCTCATGCGAGATTTCCAGGACATTCTTCTTTCCATAACCCGTCCGCAGCAGAATTGCCAGCAGCTCGGCATTGCTCAGGGCCTCCGCCCCTTTGGTGAATAGCCTTTCCCTAGGCCTTTCCTCTTCATTGATATCTTTCAGTTTCATCATGTAGGTTGTTTGAGTTTCATCGGCAAGATACGGAGGAAAAAACGAAAAAATCTGCATTTGTGGACTTTGCACATGCAGATTTTTATGATTTTTATGTCCCGTGGAAGATTTTTATCTCCCATGTGACAAAATTATAATTTTTCAGAGCGATTTTTTATATTCCCTTGCTCCGTAAAATCAGGTCACCCAGCTCCCTGATGTCGCGCACTATCAGATCCGGAGGGAAAAATTCCGGGGCCGGATTGTTTCTTGCATCCTCTGCCACCTTCAGCGCGGTCTCCAAAGTGGTCTCGCCGGACAGCACCAGCACACCTACCGCTCCCGCGTTATGAGCCATGGCTGTGTCAGTATAAATCCGGTCTCCCGTCATGATGATTTCTTCCGGTTTGAGCCCATGCCTGTGCATGATGCCGTCCAGCATTGTCGGATCCGGCTTGCCGAGAACGATGTCCGGTTTCCTGCCGGTAGCGTGTTCAATGCATTTCTGCAGGGAGCCGCAGTCCACCAGTACGGTCTTCTGGTCGGTAGGGCATACGCGGTCAGGATTCGTCGCCACGTACGGAATGCCCTGGCTGGCCCACCATGCTGCGCGGCAGAGTCTCGGATAGGTGAGCGTCGTGTCGAATGCTACGACCAATACATCAGGCACATCTTCCGGGTCGTTGCTGCAAGCTTCGAATCCGGCCTTCTCGAATTGGCTGACCATGCTTGGGGTCCCGAGCATGAAAAGCTTCTTCGCCTGCGGATAAGTCTCTTTTATATAATCGATTGCAGCAAGAGATGTCGTATACATGTTTCCCTCGTCAGCCTTGATTCCGAGTCTGTCAAGTTTGTGCAGATAATCTGCAACGGATTTCGTCGGGTTGTTTGTCAGGAATGAATATCCCACCCCGGCCTTCGTCATGTCCTCCAGGAATCCCGGCGTGAAAGGAAACAGACGGCTTCCCATATAAATGGTCCCGTCCATATCCAGGGCAATATGCTTGATTTTGGCAAGCTTCTCCCTGATCTCCGGCGTCAGTTCCTTGTTGTAGTCATTTGTCATTACGATATTATTTTTTCCAAAATTCGATACGATTCGTAAAGATAATGAAAAATAATGAAACGAAGTGCAAAGGTGTCCTCCGCTGGCAATGCGTCCTGCGTTGCTACTTTGTACCATCTAAAACGTTTTTGCGGAACAAAACGCATTAAATTGAACACTCGGTTCCGCTTAAAACGTTTTCTCGGAACAAAATGCGGAGTACATCAGATTTTAGCCGTTTATGACGTTAGGTTCGGAAAAGGAGAAAGTGATGAGATTAGCCACGCTGCGCGTGCCTTTTCTCTGCTCCTTGCCGGAGGGGCCCTTGCACGCGTCATGAAGCTCACGGCCGGAGGCCGTGGGGCTTTTTCCTTTGAAGACCTTACAGGAGCGGACTCCTGACGGTCTTCAAAGGAAAAAGCCCGGCGCGATGCGCCGAGCTTCATGACGTTTGCGGAGAGAAGGAGATTCGAACTCCTGATACCCTTTAGGGGTATACACGCTTTCCAGGCGTGCCTCTTAAGCCACTCGAGCATCTCTCCAATAACAACCCTGTCGGCGCACGAAACGCGGAAACAGGATTGCAAATATACTAATTATCTGTAAAACTACAATGTTTTGCGTTTCAGTTTTTCCACATATATGTCGATATGCCTGAGAGCCCTCGGAATATCTATGCTCTGTGGACACTTGGGCCGGCATTGGCCGCAGCCTATACAATGATCCGCCTGGCGGACGGTCTCCACGGCCCTGTCGTAGCTGACAAGATAACGCCTCTTGAGCCTCTGGAAATGATCCTGTTCGCAACTCTGGGCGATTTCACCGGAATTCACATGGTCATTGTAATGCCTGAAAATCGTCGGGATGTCGATGCCGTAAGGACAAGGCATGCAATAGCTGCAGGCGGTACACGGCACGGTAGGGTAGTCCTCCATGAGGTTCGCCATCTCCGTCAGGAACGCTTTCTCCTCGTCATTCAACGGCTTGAAATGCGAAAACGTCTCCACATTCTCGATCAGCGGGTCCATGGACGACATGCCGCTCAGCACCGTGAGAATATTCGGATACGAACCACAGAACCTGAACGCCCATGACGCGATGGACATCTGCGGCTCACGCTCTTTCATTTTCTCCGCGATGGCAGCAGGCAGTTTCGCCAAGCGCCCTCCGAGAAGCGGCTCCATGATGGTCGCAGGAATATTGCGCTTCGCCAACTCCTCATACAGATAATCCGCATTGACATTCTCCGGAACCTTCGCATGCTCCCAATCGACATAATTCATCTCGATCTGCACGAAATCCCAATGATATTTCTCATGGAGCTCCATGAATCGGTCGAAAACCTCCTTCCGCCCATGGAAAGAAAAGCCGAGATTGCGGATGCGCCCTGCCTCACGCTCCTCCAGAAGAAAATCAAGCAGGCCGTTGTTTATATACCTCTCCTCGAAACCCTCGAAACCGGAAGTCCCGATGGCATGAAGCAGATAATAATCGAAATAATCGGTGCGCAATGCCTTCTGAGAATCACGATACATCTTCAGACCGGCCTCGCGTGAAAAATTATTGAAATTCGACAACTTGGTCGCAATGTAGTATGACTCACGAGGATAGCGTCTCAATGCGATACCGGCAGCCTCCTCCGACTGGCCCTGCAGATAAGCTGGCGACGTATCATAATAATTGACGCCGTTCCGGTAAGCATAATCCACCATCTCATTGACAGCCTCCTGGTCGATATGGTCCTTGCCGTCCTCGCCCTTCTTCATCGGCCACCTCATGCACCCGTAACCCAGCAACGACACCTTTTCCCCGTTTTTCGGACTCGTGCGCATCTGCATTGACGCATCCCCGGAAACCTCGGTCCGCTTGTCAGACGAAAACGAACATCCTGTCAATGAAGTCGTTCCGACAGCCAATGCCCCTGCGCCGGCTGTCTTGAGAAAATCTCTCCTATCCATGAATCCGCTCATAGCTAGTCTCTCCTATGTACTTTAAGCCCGTTGACCCGGATTGCGCTCAAAGGCCTTGACGGACAGAGGAATTCGCACGCGCCGCAACCGATGCACCTGCTCTCGTCCACCGTCGGGATTCTCAATGAATCTTTATCCGAAGGATCCTTTCTGACCATCAGGATAGCCCCTGACGGACAATGCCTTGAACAGTTTCCGCATGAAACGCCATCTCTGTTCACCACGCACAAATCCAGGTTCACCTTCGCCACACCGATATGCATTGTGGTCTTCTCCTCGATGCTGTAATTCCTGATCGGTCCGGAAGGGCAGACCTGAGCGCAACGGTTGCACTCCACACGGCACCATCCGCGCTCATAAGACATCTCCGGCTGCATCAGATGCTCCAGCGACGTCGACGGACGCAGTACCCCGTTAGGACACTGTGACACACAAAGTTGGCACGCGGTGCAATGCTGGTAGAAATCCTTGACGCTCAATGCCCCGAAAGGAACCAGCGGAGTCTCACGCTCAGGCGCCTTCTTGCCGAGGACCGTAGCCAGACCGCCGTCCACCTTCTTGCCCTGCGCCTTCAGGGTCAATGATCCCAGGACCAATGCTGATGTGCAGATGAATGCGCGCCTGCCGCTGTCTTTTGCCGGAACGGACTTTTTGACTTCCTGTGCCTCAGTCTGTTTCGCTTTCCAGAAAGGCATGTATCGTATAGCTCCGTGCTTGCAGGTGTCTATGCAGTCGAAACAATCCACGCATCTGCTGTAATCTATCTTGTGGTTGTCCACATCAATGCACGCCGCCTTGCAATTCTTCTCGCAGAGGTGACAATTGCCGCACTTGGAAGTGTCGAAGAACGGACGGAAAATCGCAAATCTGGAGAAGAAGCTCAGGACCGTTCCCGCAGGGCAGATGGTGTTGCAATACGTCCTGCCGTTGCGGGCGGCCAGAAAGACCAGCACCGCGAAAGTGACAGAAGCGATGATGAATGTAGGCAAACTCCTGATCCACACCTCTTTATGCTCGAATGCAAACCCGCCGGCCTTCTCGGCAATCCATGCGCAAAGATTGTTGCCCCAAAGCCATACGGGCGCGAAAAGATTCTGGGCAATGCGGCCGAACGAGCTGTACGGAGCAATGAGTGCCGTAACCGCGCTGAACCCGGCTATGAGAAGAATGATGAAAATCACCAATACGCCATATCTCAGCCATTTTTTCTCGGGCGACCAGCTGTAGGACTTCTTATGTGTCTTTCTCCAGCCCTTGAATGACCGCGCGGCGATATCCTGGAAGATTCCGAGCGGGCAAATGATTGAGCAGTAAAGCCTTCCAAAGACCAATGTCAGGAGGACCAATGCCAGGACGACGCCTGCATTCACTGCCAGGACAGCCGGTAGGAACTGGATTTTCGCCAGCCATCCGAACCATTTGGCAGCCAGGCCCGTAAAGTCCAGAAACAGAAGAGTACAGAGGATAAACACGGTTCCTGCTGCAATTGTGCGAATCTTTTTCAGCATAAACTGTTTTTAATTCATTATTATCAGGACCGGGGCGGGATGGCTCAATTCGAGCTTGACCTCATCCTTGTCCGCGACGTTCAATGTTGCCTTCCACCAATTGTCAAAAACCACGCCCGAAGTTTGCCATTTCAGACCTTCCGACTTGATGGTGAGAGTGTTGTCCGGCGAAAATATGGAAATCTCCCTGCCGTTCCCTACGAAAAACGAAGTGCTGGAACAGATGGCGAAAGATGTGGTCCAATCTGAAATCATGTCCACGTCCAGTTCGTGCGGAATCTCCACTCCAGCCAGCAACTCCTTCTCTTTCAGACCGTTGAGTTCCTTGGCGTATTCCATCAGATAAGCCAGGTTCCCGATGGTGTGGTCCTCCCTTTTTCCGCCCGCACCCAAGATATGAATGGTATCTATATCATGGTAATTCATCAGCGCGTAGCGGAAAGCCTTGTTCAGGTCATTGTAATCCTGCTCCTCCACCTTGACGATGATGCCGGCATATTTCCCGCGCATGGATTTCGGCAGCGAATCCAGATCCCCGATTATGGCATCCGGCAGCCTCTCCTCTCCGAAAATCTTCACGTTGTTCCGCATAAATGCAGTCGCAGCTCCATCGCAGCAGATGACGTAATCAGCTGTGCGAATGAGATATAGAGGATATTCCTTCTTGGGGAAATCTCCGTTGCAGATGATTACCGCGCTTGCCATATCTTATTTTTTACGAATTATGCCCAAACCATGTCTTACCGGAATGATGACGGTCTCCACCCTCGGGTCGTTCGCCGCCAATTCATTGAATCTCACGATTCCCGCGGTCTGCTTGTCCTCCGGCACGTGCTCCGCGAACACCTTCCCGTCCCAAAGGACGTCGTCGGCGAGAATAAATCCTCCGCTTCGCGTCAATGCTAGCGCAAGTTCGTAGTAGTCAGCGTATTCTCTCTTGTTTGCGTCAATGAATACCAGGTCGTAGACTGTCTTCCCGTCCTGCTCGCGGAGAAATTCCTTGGCGTCCCCTATGTGGAGCGAAATCTTGTCCTCCACGCCGGCGCGTGTGAATCCCTCCATTATCAGGTCTTCCATCTCGTCATTGATTTCGAGCGTGTCAATGTGTCCGTTTTCCGGCAGTCCGAGTGCCATGCAGATGGCGGAATAACCTGTGAATGTTCCGATTTCCAGCACGTTACGTGGAGAAAGCATCTTCGCCAGCATATATAGAAATGCGCCTTGGGTGCGTCCGGACAGCATTCTAGGGTAATTGGTCCTGATATTGGTCTGACGCTCCAGCCAATCCAGCGCGTCATTCCTGAAAGAGCTATGAAGGTCTATGTATTTTTCCAATGGACTTTCCATCTCACTACTAATTTTTGTCGTTTCGTGCCTCGCGTGCGGGTTATCATTGTTTCAGTCTGTTACTGACTAAGACCATTGTTGGCCCTCGCGCATTTATGTACGTTACCCCCACCCTAAATCCCTCCCCTCGGGGGCGGGACTTAAAATCCAACTACTACTATATTCTGTTTCGTGCCTCGCGTGCGGGGGTGCCTCTGTTTCAGCTAATTACTAGCTGCGACCATTGCAGGCCCACGCGCTTTTATATTCGTTACCCCTACCCTAAATCCCTCCCCTCGGGGGAGGGACTTGCCCACGCCCTATCGGGCTCTAAGTTGCCTATCGGGCTCTAAGTTACTTTCAATGTTGCCTGGGTAGAGGGCTTCATTGTGAGTTTGCGTGGAGCGTAATATCTTGAATATTAGTCGTTTGATTAATTTCAGAGTTGACAAAACCCTAACTCTGAAATCAGCTATATTGCTGACTGGCAGGTGCTTATGCTCCACGCTGATAGACCTGCTTCCACTGCCTTGCGTGCGGGGGCTCCTTTGTCTCTATTACAACATTATCAGCGAGCTGGTGCGGCCCGGGGCGAAAATCCGGCAGGCCATGTCGCGGATTTCGGCGGCTGTGACCGTCTCCACCTGCCTTCTGGTCTCCTCCGAAGAAGAAACCATGCCGTAAGCCAGGAGACTTTTCCCCATGCCGAGGCATTGGGCCTCCCCGTTGTCCGAACTGATGGCGAGCTGGCCCAGAAGCTGTTTCTTGGCCGCATTGAGCTTTCTGTCAGACAGTTCCGACTCCTGCAACTTCGCCAGTTCCCTGTTTATGGCGGCCATGCATTTCTCCAGATTCTCCCTCTCGCATCCGAGCGATATGGCCAGAATTCCGGTATCCGAATACTGCGTATATGAGGTCTCCACGCCGTACACCCAGCCATGTTTTTCACGCAACACGCTGTTCAATATCGAATTCATTGCCGGCCCGCCCAATATGTTGCTCATCAATACGGTAGCGATTCTTTCTTTCTCCTCGTAAAGCGACGGGGCGAAACCTCCGATCACCGCATTGGCCTCATGATTCCTCTTGTGCAGCACATCGCTGAAGACATTGTCCAGAACCACGGGCTTCAGCCTGGCCTGTCCGCCGGAGACATCAGCATTGTCCCCGAAGAACTTGCTGAACATTTTTCGCGCGTCAGCCTCCATCTTTTTCTCGTCGATGTCGGCGACGATGGTGAATGCCATTGACTGCGGTACGAACTTGTCTTTCATGAACTTGCGCAGCTCTTCCGCGGTGATGGCCTTGACCGATTTCACCGTCCCGAGTATAGGCATTGAAAGCGGATGCCCCATGAAAAGCTTCTCCTCGAAGCGGTCGTAGATGTCGTCCGCCGGGCTGTCCTTGTACGACTTGATTTCGTCTATCACGACGCCCCTTTCGGTGTCGACTTCATTGTCCGGAAACATGGCCGAAGTCGCGATTTCCAGCAGCAATGACTCTGCTTTCGGCAAATCTTCTTTCAGTACCGTCGCATGGAGCACGATTTCCTCTTTGGTCGTGTAGGCATTCAGTTCTCCGCCCAACTTGTCGAGGTAACCGTTTATCACTGAGGAACTTTTGTTTGCCGTACCCTTGAAAAGCGTATGCTCCGTAAAATGGGCGATGCCGCTATGGAACCCTGACTCGGACCTTGTTCCGCAACTGATGCCCAACGCGCAATAAGCTACGGCGGATCCGCCTCTCTTCACTGCATATCTGATTCCGCACCCTGCTTTCCCTGTAATCATAATATGCTGTTTATCTGGTTTTTGCGATCTTTTTAAGATCTCCCTTGAGAAAGCCGGCATTCTCCGTGCCGGTGACAGTATGTTTCTTGTAATAGAACAGCTCGTGCGTTCTCGCGTCAATGAGAATCTTCCAGCATACAGCGCCCTTGTGCGGCTCCGTCGGGGTAATCACGTAGCTGACCAATGTCCTGCTGTCGCCTGCCAGAAACAGGCTGTCCGCCACGTCTCCGCTTTCTATGTCAATGCCTTTCTGTGCGATCTTTTCACGGAATGCTGAATCAGCTGCCGGTGCGATGTCCTCTTCAGCGATGACTGCCTTGCGTCGCGCCGATTTGCTGAGAGGGGTTACGTATGAACCGATGCCGGAAAAGTTGCCCTGCAAGGATTTGGCAATGTAGCCCTGCATGATGTCCACCAGTCCCGGAAGCATCGCGGCCTCACGTCCGGAAGGAAAATCGGCAGCGCAGACAGGCATGCTCACGACCTCCACCATGTCGTTGACAGTCTTGGCATTGGCCTTGCCTTTCACGATGGTGAGCATCATTATGCCCGGCTGCTCCTCCTTTTTGTATTTCACCTTCACCGGAAGCATGAAATAGTATTCCTCATTGTTTTTCAATGAGTTGAATTCGTCTACCGAACAGAATTCGAAAGGGGAGAGGCTCCAGGTGTTGTTCAGCGCCTCCTGCAATATCGGGTCAATGAAATTGGTGCCCGGCAGGACGACTTTCATTGTCCTCGTGGCGAAGTCGCTGAGCTTTTCTTTTCTGGTCGTTATCTGGGCCTGTGAAAAAGCATTGACACTCATCATCAATGCCGTCAGGAATATTGCTATTTTCTTCATCATAACACGTCTCGTTTAAGTTGCGCACGCATTGTCCGGCCTAATTGGCGTCACATGCTGCGTGATAGGAAACAAAGTTACAAAATTTATGTTTATCTTTGTAGAGAATGTCCTAATATAAACAGCTTTCAAGCTATGCCGGAAAATTCGCAATACATAGTCTCCGCGAGAAAATATCGCCCGGATTCTTTCGAGGATCTCATCGGGCAGGATAACATTGTCAAAACACTGAAGAACTCCATTGTCAGGGGAAAATTGGCGCATGCCTATCTCTTCTGCGGCCCGCGAGGCGTGGGCAAGACGAGTGCCGCCCGCATCTTCGCCAAGACCATCAACTGTTCTTCGCCGACGGCGGATATGGAGCCTTGCGGCCAATGCGAGTCCTGCGTTTCTTTCCAGGAAGGACGTTCGTATTGCATCCATGAGCTCGATGCCGCGTCCAACAATGGTGTCGAGGATATCAAGACGCTGATGGACCAGGTGCAGATTCCGCCGCAAGTGGGAAAATACAGCGTGTACATCATCGACGAGGTCCACATGCTGACCCAGTCTGCGTTCAATGCTTTCCTGAAAACGTTGGAGGAACCGCCTGCACATGCGATTTTCATCCTGGCGACCACCGAGAAGCACAAGATTCTGCCGACGATCCTGTCTAGGTGCCAGACCTACGATTTCAACCGTATCAGCATTCCGGACATAGTGAGGAATCTGCGCGACATCGCGACCAAGGAGAATATCAATATTGATGACGAGTCGCTTCACATCATCGCCCGCAAGGCTGACGGGGCAATGCGTGACGCGCTCACGATTTTCGACCAGACGGTGGCGTTTTGCGGTACCGACGTGAAGTATGAGGACGTCATCAGAAATCTCAATGTCCTGGACTACGAGCATTGCTTCCACCTCACTGATGCAATGCTTGCAAATGATTATGGTTCAGCGCTTCTAGAGTTCGATAATGTGTTGTCCAAGGGGTTCAATGCCCTGTATTTCGTGGCTTCGCTCAGCACTCATTTCAGGAATCTGATGGTGGCGAAGAACGGAGCTCTGGACGCGTTGCTGGAATTCCCGGATTCATTGAAACTGAAATATAAGGAGCAGGCGGACCGCTGTCCGATCCAGTTCCTGTACGATGCGCTTTCCGTGACCTCCCAGTGCGAGTCCGGTTACAAGGAGAGCATAAATCCGCGTCTGCATATCGAGTTCGCGTTGATGAAACTTTGCTTCCTTACGGGAGGACCTGTTTCATTGCGTCCGGCGGCTCCTGTTACGGCTCCTCAGGCCGCACCACATGCAGCGCCAAAGGCGGCTCCGCAATCTGCGCCGAGGACAGCACCTCAGCCGGCGCCTAGACCGCTGACACAGCCCGAACCGGCTCGACCGAATACAGAACCGGCCCAGCCTGATACGGCTCCAGCCAAGCCTGTCAATGTTGCAGAAACGCCTGTAGCACAGCCTGTTGCTGAAACGGCTGCCGCTCCGGAGACACCGGCGGCACCGGAAACTCCGGCTGAAACGGCTGCTCCGGCACGTCGGAAAAGGACTTCCAAGTCGGCAGCACTTTCACTGGATGCGATAAAGGAAGAATCCAAGGCGGCCTCATCGGAAGTTGCGAACAATAATCTTTCTGACAGGATACCTGAAAATGCAGAGATTACCGGACATTGGCAGAAATTGCCTGAACAATACCGTTCCCGTCCGCGCCTTTATTCGACATTGGCCACTACCAAGCTGAATGTCAAGGAGATGGATGGCTACAAGCTGCTGGAATTCTATGTCATGAACCTGGCGCAGAAGAATTGGGTGGAGCAGGAATTGCTCCGCGAGCTGGAGGACAAACTTCAGAAGTCATTGGGCACCAAGCGGGTAAGACTGGCGGTAGAGGTCATTCCGGAAGAAAAAGTCGAAAAGAAAATATATATGCCTGAGGATAAGGCGAAAGCCATGATGGCAGGTAATGAAGAAATCAGGAATCTGGTGAAAGACCTGGATTTGGATGTGAAATAATAAAACGAAGGGAAAATGAAACTCCGTTGCGAAAATCTTGTTAAGAAATATGGTGTAAGGACTGTCGTCAAGGGCGTGTCCATGGAAGTTGAGCAGGGCGAAATAGTCGGATTCCTCGGTCCTAATGGAGCAGGTAAGACTACGAGTTTCTATATGATTACAGGTCAGGTGGTTCCGAACGGCGGAAGAATCTACCTGGATGATGAGGACATCACGGATCTTCCTATGTACAAGAGGTCTCTCAAGGGAGTGGGCTATCTTCCGCAGGAGGCTTCCGTGTTCAGGAAGATGTCTGTCGAGGACAATATCATGTCAGTCATGGAACTTTCCGACATGACCAAGGAGGAACGCCGTGACCGTCTGGAGTCGCTTATCGACGAATTCAACCTTTCCAAGGTGCGCAAGAGTCTGGGAATCCAGCTGTCAGGAGGTGAGCGCCGCCGTTGTGAAATCGCCAGGGCGCTTTCCATTGACCCTAAATTCATTCTTCTGGATGAGCCTTTCGCGGGCGTGGACCCGATTGCTGTGGAGGATATCCAGTATATCATTGCGAAGCTGAAATACAAGAACATCGGCGTGATCATCACGGACCACAATGTGGGGGAGACCATGGCGATCATTGACCGTGCATATCTTCTTTATGAGGGCACGATTCTCCAGTCCGGCACGCCGGAGAAACTCGCGAATGACGAGGATGTCCGCACAAAGTACCTCAGTTCCGGATTTATCCTGAAGCGTTCACCGGCCGTAGAAAAGGCCCGCCGCGAACATGCCGAGATCATGGCTGCCCGCGCTGCCGCTGCCGAGAAACTCTAGCGTACGATTTCCACTTTGTCTCCGCAGTCGTATATTGCATCCTTGTCCATGTACGTCACGGTGGACGGAACATGCACCTTCCTGAGATTCAAGCACTTCTCCACGGCATAGGCCTCGATTCTCTCTGTCCCTTCCCCGAAAACTATCTCCTCCACGTTTTCCAGGCGGCAGATGAAATTCTTTTCTATTACCTTGACCGGCTTGAGTTCCAGTCTGGTTATCGCGGGCGGGATAAAGTACGGCGCATCGTTACCTGTATTGTATAACACATTCTTGTATGCAGTCAGGAACTTGTTGGCGGGATCGACATTGATTTCGCGGAGGGTACTGAAGTTGCTGCCCAGATGAACCGTGTTCTCTCCGACACTCTCCACATTGCTGCCCAGATACAGCTTGTCATATGCCCCGTTGACCTTTTTGACAGGGCAGAAAGACGTGATTCTGAAGCCGTTGATGCTGAACGGCACCAGCACATAATCGAGTCCGGAGTCCTTCACCTCTGCAACATTGAGCCTGCCATCCTCGAAATTATACGCGAACTTCCCGTCCTCGAAGAGATTGAAATCCGCCCTGACAGGCTGGAGCACATCGCGATATTTCCCGGTATCATCCATTTCGTAGTCAATGCCGTTTGTCGGGTCGCTGACGTGCCACTCTTTGTCCACATATGCGTAGTTCCAGGCATGGCCGCCGACCCCGACGAGCCAACCGTTCACGCACATTGCCGGAATATCCTGGCTCTGGCACATTATCTTGAACAGGTTGGCATAACCCTGACAGACGCAGACCTTATGGATGAACACGTCATAAGGGTCGAGATAAATGGTCTCATTTCCGCTGCCGTATCTGACATTCTTCACGATCCAATTGAAAATATTGTCGTATGTCTGAATCTTGCTGCCCGCTTTCAAGTTGTTGTCAATGAATTGCTTGATCTCGGCAAACTGCTTCTCCGTAATCTTCGTTTCTCCCGGAGTCAATGTCTTTGCAGGGTCCACTGCCGTCAACAATTCGCGCAGCGCGAGTGCCCCGTCTGCCGGCAGCCGCTTAGCCCCGTCATCCTCCGGAAAGTCAATGCCGGCCGGCGGCTCCTTGTCCGGAATCCGTTCACTGCCGTCCTCTTTTCCGCATGACGCGAATCCAAGAAACGCCAACAACATCATAATCAGAACCTTATTGCCCATGTGTCTTTCGTGTTTGGGCACAAATGTAACATTATTTTGCTGTCGTTGATGAGAATAATCCTATATTTACGGGAAATCGCTCGAAAAATGAAAAGAATATTTGCAGCATTGACATTGACCTTTATCGCGACGGCGGCATTGGCGCAGACGGGGACTTGGAGCGGCAAATTGGACGTCTCGGGCACGACGCTTTCGCTCGTTTTTCACATTGGCGACAGCACCGCCACTCTTGACGTGCCCGATCAGGGCGCGAAGCAGATTCCGGTATCGGTAAAACGCTCCGCCTTCGGTTCCGTCGAACTGGGTATTCCGTCCATAAATGCCTCATATAAAGGACTTTGGACAGGTAAACTCATCACTGGGACATTTACTCAGAATGGAATGTCATTTACTTTGCCGTTGGTCCCGGGAGCCCCGGTTCTGAGGCGTCCCCAGACCCCTGTCGGGCCATTTGCCTATGTCAATGCCGATGTTTCATTTTCCAATGGTGATGCTGTTCTGAAAGGGACATTGACAATGCCGGAGAACTGTTCCCGAGAGACTCCTGTGCTCCTCATGATTACCGGAAGCGGACTGCAGAATCGCGACGAGGAAATGTTTGGTCATAAGCCGTTTGCAGTCATTGCCGACGCGTTTGCCAAGGCCGGTATTGCGACATTGAGATATGATGACAGGGGATTCGGCGAGTCTACAGGAGATGTTGTTTCGTGTACCACGGAGGACTTGAAGAATGATGCGCTTGCCGGAATCGGTCTTCTGCGCGAGAAGTTTGACCATGTCGGAGTGCTCGGACACAGTGAAGGCGGAAGCATTGCGCTGATGTTGGCTGCGGAAGGCAAGGCTGATTTCGTGATTAGCCTGGCAGGCATGGTGGCCTCCGGTTCCGAAACGCTTCTGGACCAGAACCGTCGAGCGCTCCAGATGACCGGGATGCCTGAATCCGAAACCAACAACTATTGCAGATTTCTTGCTGACGCCTACGCGGCTGTTGTCAATGATATGCCGCTACCGTCTCCTGACAACTACTGTCTCCCTGCCGGGCTCAAGCAGAATGCATTCATGCTAAGTACTTCATTGAAAACTCCTTACATGAAATATTTCTTGGGAATGAATGTGTCGGATATCTTAGGTTCGGTCAAATGTCCGGTAATGGCTCTCAATGGCACCAAGGATACCCAGGTAGACTGCGATCGCAACCTGTCACTTCTTCGCCAAGGCCTTTCCGGAGGCTATACTTTTGCTGATGAATCTTCGGTCAATGTCGTCAAGGCCGAAATCGGGCTGAACCATCTGTTCCAGCACTGCCGGACCGGTGAAGTGTCAGAGTACAAAGAAATCGAAGAAACCTTTTCCCCGGATGTTCTCACTGAAATGATAACCTGGCTACATCTCCGCTTATCGCAAAAATGATTAAGTAATCCTTAAAAAAACTGGTAAAAGTTCTGAAAGCAGGACACAGCTGTCTGATGGAATTCTGCTCGCGAGGGCTACCTGACGGGACGCGGCCACGGCTGGATTTGTAACCTATTGATAATCAGATGTCATTTTAATAGTAGCGTGGAAATGCGGCCTATTTTTGGCTACGTTTCCACGCTTTATTTTGTAACTAGTTGAATATCAGTGTCTCCCGAAACGGAGTGTGGCCGCGTCCCGCCAGCTGCGTGGATGACCACCCTTCGGGGCACTGTGCGATTCCTGCTTTTGTCCCGAATCCACGTCCTCAAAAGAGTAGCATGGCAAAAATGGAGGAGCGTTTTACCCGATATTCACGTAGTCGCGGATGTCCTGCGGGGATACCGGGTTGCTGCCCAGGATCAGCAGGCGCTCGACTACGTTGCGCAATTCGCGGATGTTTCCCGTCCAGCTTTTTTCCTGGAGCATCTTGATGGCTTCCGGAGAAAAATCCTTCTTAGGCATACCGGATTCTGTGCTCACCTGGTCGTTGAAGTACTTGACCAGCAGCGGAATATCGTCACGTCTTTCGTCCAGTGACGGCACGTGGAGGACGATTACGCTCAATCTGTGATAAAGGTCCTCCCTGAATGTGCCCTTCTCGATTTCCGCTTTCAAATCCTTGTTCGTGGCAGCCAGAACCCTGACATCCACGATGATATCCTTGTCGCTGCCGACACGTGAAAGTTTCTTTTCCTGCAATACGCGCAGCACTTTCGCCTGGGCCGCGAGGCTCATGTCGCCTATTTCATCCAGGAACAATGTACCGCCGTCGGCCTGTTCGAATTTTCCTTTATGCTGTTTGATTGCAGATGTGAAGGCGCCCTTTTCATGTCCGAAAAGCTCACTTTCGATGAGTTCTGACGGGATGGCCGCGCAGTTGACCTCGATGTAAGGCATGGCGCTGCGGTTGCTCTGCTGATGCAGACTCCTGGCTACCAGCTCCTTACCGGAACCATTAGGTCCTGTAATCAATACCCGGGCATCAGTCGGCGCCACTTTCTCTATCATCTCCTTCAGATGCTTTATCGGTGCGGATTCGCCTATCATCTGCTGTCCGAACACTTTCTTCTTCAGATTGGTGTTTTCGGTGATGATCTGCGTGCGCTCCGTCGCGTTTTTGATGGTGATCAATATCCGGTTAAGGTCCAGCGGCTTCTGGATGAAATCGAAAGCGCCTTTCTTTATGCATTCTACGGCCGTTTCAATGTCGCCATGGCCGGAAATCATGATGATGGCGGAGTCAATGCCGTCCTTGCGGAGCTTTTCCAGCACCTCCGTACCCTCCATGTTGGGCATCTTGATGTCGCAGAAAATCACGTCATAACGTTCCTTCTCCGCCATCTCGATGGCCGTAGGACCATCTTCAGCCACTTCCACATTATATCCTTCATCTGACAGGATCTCACTCAATGAGTTCCTGATAGCTCTTTCGTCATCAACAATCAATATTTTCATCTCACTACTAATTTTATTCTTGTGCCTCGCGTGTGGGATACCATTGTTTCAGTCTGTTGCTGACCAAGACCATTGTCTGCCCACGCGCTTTTACATTCGTCACCCCCTCCCTAAATCCCTCCCCTCAGGGGAGTGACTTGCCCACGCCCTATCGGGCTCCAAGTTACCTATCGGGCTTTAAGTTGCTGTCAATGCTGCCCGAGTGGAGGGCTTCATTGTGAGTTTGCGTGGAGCGTAAGGTCTTGAATGTCAGCTGTTTGACTAATTTAAGAGTTGACGAAACTCTAACTCTGAAATTAGCTATATTGCTGACTGACAGGCGTTTGTGCTCCACACTAACCTCTTTCCTACTCCCGTGCGTGAGGAGTTAACTCTGTCTTCCGCATGTTCTGAACCAACGGCCCACGCGCGAGAGTACAATATAGCAAATATTGTTCTAAAGTGGTCGGACTGTCAGGATTTCGCGATATTCTTCGGGAATCTTATCGTGAAGCAGGCTCCCTGGATTGAGAACGACCTGCTGTACGAAATCTCTCCGCCGCAGCGCTCCAGGATATTGCGGCAAATGGCAAGACCCAGTCCTGTTCCGCTGCTCTTCGTGGTGAAATTCGGCGTGAACAGCCTGTTGCGGTTCTCATCCTTGATGCCGGGACCGTTGTCTTCCACCACGATATCATAGAACCCTTCCTTGGAACTGTTTCTGACAGAAAGGATTATCTGTCCATGCTTTGGCTCGCGCCCGGCCTCCATGTCCTCCGTCTGCTGGTTCTCGATAGCCTGCACGGCATTGGTCAGCAGGTTTACGAACACGCGGATCAGCTGCGGCTTCGGCCCCATTACCAGCGCGTCCTTCAGTCCGAAATACTGGAAAGTGATATTGTCCTTGTCGTCGAACATTGAAATCTGGTCGGACGCCATGCGGTCCAGGTCGATAGGCACCATCTCCTCGGTATAGAGTTTTGCGAAAGTCGAGAATTCATTGGCCGTATCCGTCAAGACCTCGATGCTGTCGAGCACCAGCCTGGATATGTCATCGAACTTCGTCTCCCAGCTCGGATCGTTCTTGCTCTTCAGGCGTATCAGCCTCTGTATCTGCAACTTCATTGGCGTAAGCGGGTTCTTGATTTCATGCGCCACCTGACGCGCCATTTCGCTCCAGGCCCTCTCCCTCTCTACCTGCGCCACCTGTTTGCTGGACTCGGAAAGGTCATGTACCATCAGGTTGTATGCCCTCACAAGTCCGGAAATTTCATCCTCCTTATCGTAAATGATGTATTCCAATCCCGCAGTCCTGGCGTATACCATCTTGCGTCCCATGTCAATAATCGGGCGGAACATCTTGTCAACCACTCTTGTCGTGAAGAACCTGGTGATAATCAGCAATATGAAGAACACCGTCATCACGAATACGGAGTGGAATATCGCATCTGTCTTGAACGAAAGTCCGGAATCAGTATATGGTGCGCTCAAGATTGCCATGACCTTGCCCTCATCATTGAAAATGGGCGCGTACATGGTGTAGAAACTCTTGCCGCCGAGACTCTCCTTGTGGATGTAGTATCTCTTGTTGTTATACATGATGTTCCGGTACGCCTCATCATTGGTCCTGGAACCGATAATCATGTTCTCGAAAATCTCAGGCGCCGTGGTGTTGAACACTTTGCCGCCCGGACTGTACAACGTTATGTCCGACCTGGTGTAGTCTCCGATATTGTCGATAATGGCTGACACCTCGTTCGCCGGCATATCCCTGTATGAATGCAGCGCCCTCGTCTTGCTCTCCATAAGTGACTGGATAGTAGAGATTTTGCTGCTCATGAGCCTCATTACGTTGGCATCATTGCGCTTGTAGACGAAGAACACCATGATGACGCTCATCGTGACCAATGTCATGAGCATGGACAGGAAAAGCACCGTGTTCACTCTGGATTTGTAATAGTTCTTCTCGAAATCGCCGCGCCTTTTCCTTCGCAGGCAGCAGAGGCTGATCCAGAAATACGTCAGCAGGCAGACGATGCTCGCCGACAATATGTATTGCAATATGCTGATTCTCGGACGGGACAATATCACCACTTCTTCCGGCGAAACATGGTTGAAGAAATGGACATATGAACCGGACGCTATCCTGTTGTGGTCAGGGTCACGACCGTCCTCCTTGAACTGTCCTGACAATATCGTCGGGTACGGGTAGTCTCCCTTATAGCTGACCAGTTTTCCGTCAATGTATTTGGCGTACGAATACAGCGGCGGTATCGTCACGGAACCCGGTGTCCCTGAATCCAATATGAAAGAGTATCCACGTTCTTCGCGGTCTGCCTTGGAATTTATGCCGAGCAGCATTCTCACTGACCCCTTGTCAGGAGTATAGTACACGAACATGCCTGCATATTGCGCCCTTCCGTTCATGTTCCGGCTGTACCGGAATCTGGAATCGGAAGCAATCGGCTTTCCGTTCAGGATTCTCTCGTCAATGAATTTCAGCATCTGAGGATCAGAGGTCTTGTCCTTGTAGATGTAGAGGCTCACATCATAATCCTTCGATATGCGGCTCATGTAAGTCTCTGTGATTCTGTTCAATATCACCCTGTAGTCCCTGGTCGTGAAGATGACTTCCGGTATGGAATTGTCAGATTCTATGACCTTTTCGATGCCTCGCAGCTGCAGCTCCAGCCCGAGGTCCCTGTCTATTGACAGGCGGTTCATCCATATTTCCTCGCGGCTGAACTCCTTTTCGCGCCCCAGAATCGAGAACATGCTCATGAAATATACGGCGCAGAAAACCGAAAATGCAGTACGTCCGAATCTGGATGCCATGTTGTATTTCAATCCCGTGAGCCTGTGGACCGGCACGCGGATCATCTGCAGCCCCATCGGAATCACCGATATGAGAGTCAGGTACGATACATATATATACAATGTGTATCGTCCAAGCTGTGTGATTTTATAGAGCTCCAGTCCAATGTTCGAGTTGAGGATGAGGCTGCGGAAAGTGAACGTTATGTAGACCAGCAGCAGTATGCAGAACGCGACGGTGGCGCCTATCATGAATGAAGCCCTGTGCCTGGTGTTTTTCTCGAAGACATATTCCAGAATGTCTCTCCTTACCATGTAGGTCGAGAAGAAAAGCAATATCAGCCAGAGGTTTATGATCAATACGGCACCGAGGGAATAAAGCATCGGTCCGTCCGCGTAAATCGTAGGCGAGAAGAGGGAAGACGACCCCTGCATCCCGTATCCGAAAAGGTAAAATGCCAGAAATATCAATGTCAATGCTACGACTGCCAATCGCAATACCTTGCGGCTGCGGTTGAAATGCAGGTAGAGCATTATTCCCAATATCATGAAAGTTACTGAGACCCAGACCATTGTAGTGTCAGGAAGAATCGGCATCACCCTGGTGGTCTCCTGTATGATTTTCATCAGCGGATAGCCGTTCACGGAAATGACCGAGCCGCCGCTGTATCTTATCGGCTGCAATGAGAATCTGTCCGAGAGCCTGAATTTCGGATTGACCCCGTTTATTGACCTGGAATCCAATGTGTTCCTGATTTCAAGTCCTCCGATTATTCGGCTGCCTCCCTTCCCGAAGAGCGCTTTCACCAGATACCATTTCGGTCCGATGTTCATGAACTTGACCGTGGTGTCTGCTTCCGCGAGAGGTGAAATCAGGTTGTAACGCAGGTTTGCAAACCGCTGCACCACCATGCGGTCCGCGATATCGTCATTGTCCAATGAAAACTGGTTGCACCATGACTGCAGGGAGTCGCCGGCATAGCGGTACACGACCATGTCCTCAGGAATCCCTTTCAGGTTCAGCCAATCTGCGGGCGATGTGGCCAGCGCGGTGTTCATGTATGATTCCAGCTTGTCGAACCGCTTGTTTACCGCGCTAGTGAATCGTTTGGCGGCGAAATCCGAAAAGTCCGACCTCCTGTTCAGGAATATGTTGGCAATTATGCTCAATGCCGCTATCGCGAAGAACAGCAGACCAGCGTTCTTGCCCGTCAATGAACGGAAGAATTTTCGTACTTTACTATGTTTCAATGTTTTGGACATGTTCTGCTATTCGTGGTGATAAGGCTCGCCCTTTATGATGGTGAATGCCCGGTAGAGCTGTTCTGCGAAAATCGTCCTGACCATCTGGTGGGAGAAAGTCATTTTCGAAAGCGACATCTTCGAGTCCGCCCTGTCATAGACTTTCTGTGAGAAGCCGTATGCCCCTCCGATGACGAATGCAATATTTCTGCCGCTGCAGGCCATCTTGTTCTGGATATAGGATGCAAATTCCATTGATCTGAACTCCTTGCCGTGCTCGTCCAGCAGGATGACATCGTCCGCCGGACGTATCAGCCCCAATATCAGGTCGCCTTCCTTTTCCTTTATCTGGTCACGGGAAAGTGCCGAGGCGTTCTTCAGTTCGGGAATCTCGTTGATAGTGAATTGTATATAGTGGGAAAGCCTGCCTGCATACAGCTCCAGGCCTTCTTTTACCCACTTCACATCGGTTTTTCCGACTGTTATCAATGTAATTTTCATCAGACTTCCGCGTTTTCCAATCTTGTCATCCACAAAGATAATGAAAAATCATTTTCGCGGCTCGGAATTTGCAAATAGAATGCTTGATGTACAACAATGTAGGAAAACAGTATGAAAAACAGATTGCTCATATTCTTATCTGCTGCGGTAGCGTTCTGCTGCTGCGGACATAAGACATCTGCCCAGGATGAGGGGTACGATGTGTTCGTTCCTATTGCCAAGTACATCCGTCTTGGAGATGCGGAGAAACTCTCGGCGTGGTTTGACGACAGCCTGGAGATTTCCATAATATCCAACACCAGCGATTCCAGCAAGAATCAGGCGAAACAGATTCTTAAAGCATTCTTCGACAGCTATTCCCCGCGAGGGTTCGACATAACACATACGGCAGGCCGTTCCAATATGAAATATGCCATCGGAAGGCTCAGTGCCGGCGGCGAATCTTTCGAAGTGACCATCTTCGTCACTTTCAAGCAGGACACATATAAGATACAGCAGCTGAAAATAATGAGGGAAAAATAAAAAAAATGCCTATTTTTGCCCCAAACCAACCGACTACAAATGCAAGTTCCAGATATAATCATTGCAATTGACGGATATTCGTCCACAGGCAAAAGTTCGTTTGCCAAACTCATAGCTAAGGAATTCTCGTTTCTTTACCTGGATTCAGGGGCATTGTACCGCGCCGTGACACTGTACGCGATGGAGCATGGCATGGTTCTTCCTGACGGCAGCATTGACATTCCCGCTCTTGACGCGGCCCTTCCTGCGCTGGATGTCCGTTTCGAGTACGCCGACGGCGGCAGTCATACTTTTATCGGTGACGAGTGCGTGGATGACAAGATCCGTACTATCGGGGTCTCTTCCCATGTAAGTCCGGTGTCGGTGATTCCGGAAGTGCGCAGTTTCGTGGACCGGAAACTTGTCGGATATGGGAAGAACAAGCGCATCGTCATGGACGGACGCGATATCGGCACGTCAGTATTCCCGAATGCAGATTTGAAGATTTTTATGGTCGCTGATGACAATGTCCGTGCGGAACGTCGTCTGAAAGAGATGCGTGCGTCAGGGCAAAACCCTGATTTCAAGGAAGTTCTGGAAAATTTGAAGACGAGGGACTATATTGATTCACATAGGGAGACATCCCCGTTGAGGCAGGCTTCCGACGCCATTGTCCTGGACAATACGGATATGACTCTCGATGATCAGATGGATTGGATTCGTAATCTTGTAAAGGAGAAATTCGGGGCTTAGTCGACATGAACATTACGGTGGAAATCGATCCGGATTCCGGATTCTGCGGGGGAGTGATAAGGGCAGTTGACCGCGCCGAGGAATATCTTTCGGGCGCGGAACATTCCAGATTATATTCTTTGGGTTCCATTGTGCATAACGAGGCGGAACTTTCGCGCCTTCGTGCAGCCGGGCTTGTGACGATAGGCCTGTCTGATCTCTCATCCCTCCATAAAGGAGACAGCCTTCTTATCCGCGCCCATGGCGAACCGCCTTCCACATACTCCAAGGCAGAAGAACTTGGCCTTGAGGTGATTGACTGTACCTGTCCGGTGGTGCTGAATCTCCAGAAAAGCATCCGCGAGGCCTATGCCCGTGTCAATGCCGCCGGCGGTCAGATTGTGATTTTCGGAAAGGTCGGCCATGCCGAGGTGCTGGGGCTTCTAGGCCAGGTGGGCGGCGATGCTGTCGTGATAGAAAATATGGACATGTTCATGGAAGCATTGTCCTCCGGCAAAATCCGTCTTGAAGGCCCTGTGGAAATCTTTTCGCAGACCACCAAAAGCCCTGCGGAGTATTCTGCCATCTGCTGTGCATTGCGCGAAGCGATGGCGAAAGCACATGAATTGCCCGAGGAGCGTTTCCGCGGTACCGGTCTGCTGGCGGTGCATGATACCATCTGCAGGCAGGTGGCGAGACGTCATGAAAGGCTCTCTGACTTCGCATTGCATCATGATATCATAATTTTCGTCTCCGGCAGCGAGAGCTCGAACGGCAAGGTCCTCTGCAATCTCTGCCGCTCCCTGAATATCCGGACTTATCATGTCAGCGATGAAGAGGGCATCCGTCCGGAGTGGTTCCGCCATGACGACCGCGTCGGTGTCTGCGGTGCCACATCCACCCCGAAATGGCTTCTCGAATCCGTCGCGTCACGCATCCTGGCATTGAACGGCTAGGGACATATTCGGCTCATTTTCAATGAAAATTTGGCAGTTACGCCGCATTTTTATAAATTTGCGCCGTCATTCGGAAAACTGAATCAAATTTTATTAGATATATGGCAACAACAGCTGATTTCAAAAACGGAATGTACCTGAATTTCAACGGCAAACCATGCGTGCTCGTATATTTCCAGCACGTAAAGCCGGGAAAAGGTCCAGCATTCGTAAAGACTAAACTCCGTAACCTTGAGAACGGACGAATCCTCGAGAATACTTTCACCGCAGGTGCGAAGGTTGATACTATCAATGTCGAAAGACGTCCTTACCAGTTCCTTTATGGTGATGAGGATGGATACAACTTCATGCACGAGGAGACATTCGAGCAGATTCATCTTCCTAAGGATGTTGTGGAGAACGCAGACCTCATGAAAGAAGGACAGCACGTGGAGATGATGTTCTTGGTAGACGAGGAAAGATGCCTCACCTGCGAGCTTCCTACATATGTTACATTGAAGGTTACTTACACCGAGCCTGCAGTAAAGGGCAATACCGCTTCTACCAGTGCTCTTAAAGAGTGTACACTTGAGACAGGTGCCAAGATCATGGTCCCTCTCTTCATCAACCAGGATGACGTCATCACAGTAAATACCACAGACCGTTCATACGGCCAGCGCGTATAATCTGTTGAACAATACAGCCGAAAAAATGAGGGTCGCCCGCAATTCCGGGTGACCCTCATTTTTGGTTCGGCGATGTGCCGTTATTTCTGGCGCATGAACATCTGCACAGGGCAGCCTGTCAGGTCGAAGTGCTCGCGGAGCTTGTTCTCCAGGAAACGCTTGTATGGATCCTTGATGTACTGCGGCAAGTTGCAGAAGAACGCGAATGCCGGAAATCTGGTAGGAAGCTGGGTCATATACTTGATTTTCACCAGCTTGCCTTTCCACATAGGAGGTGGATAATTCTCGATTTCCGGAAGCATTGCATCCATGAGCTTGGATGTGCTGACCTTGCGCGAATAATTGTCCCATACATGTGCGATCTCATTCAGCACATCCAGGATTCTCTGCTTCTTCAGCACGGATGTGAAGATGATAGGCACGTCATTGAACGGAGCGATTCTCGCTTTCAATGCCTTGGTATATTCCGCCATCGTGTTGCTCTCTTTCGTGAAGAGGTCCCACTTGTTCACTACCAGTACACAACCCTTTCTGTTCTTCTTGATGAGGTTGAAGATGTTCATGTCCTGTGCCTCCATACCTGTGGTGGCATCGATCATCATGATGCAGACATCGCTGTGCTCGATGGCCCTGATGGAACGCATCACGGAGTAGAACTCCAAGTCCTCATTGACCCTGTTCTTCTTGCGGATGCCGGCGGTGTCCACGAACATGAACTCGTGGCCGAACTTGTTGTAATACGATGATATTGAATCTCTTGTGGTGCCGGCTACGGAAGTTACGATGTTTCTGTCCTCACCGAGAAGCGCATTGGTCAGAGACGATTTGCCGACATTAGGCTTGCCCACGATGGTGATTCTCGGAACGCCCGGATGCTCATCCTCAGCCTCCGTATCTTCCGGAAGTTTCTTCAGGACCTCGTCCAGAAGGTCGCCTGTGCCGCTGCCGTTCGCTGCGGAAATGCTCCAGATTTCTCCGAGGCCGAGACCATAGAACTGGTAGGTGTCGAAAACTTTTTCGCCGGAATCCACCTTGTTGACAGCCACGACCACAGGCTTGCCGCTCCTTCTGAGCAGGCCTGCGATCTCAGCGTCGTAGTCGGTGATTCCGGTGGAAGCTTCCACCATGAACATTATCAAATCCGCCTCTTCAATGGCGATTACTACTTGTTTTCTGATTTCCTCTTCGAAAACGTCATCGGAACCGGAAGTATATCCACCGGTATCCACCACTGAAAACTCCTTGCCGCACCATTCGCATTTTCCGTAATGCCTGTCGCGCGTAACGCCTGCGGTTTCATCTACAATGGCTTGCCTCATACCTACGAGGCGGTTGAAAAGTGTGGACTTACCCACATTCGGGCGTCCTACAATTGCTACTAGACTCATCTTTTTACTAGTTGATATCTACTCTCACGAGAAGATTGTTTTTCCCGTATCCCGGGCTTCTTGTTTATAATATAGGGCTCTGGCCCTTCTTTTCTGCTTTCTTTTCCAGCGGGTACAGGCCGCATCCTATGCAGGAGTCGCTATAAGTTCCGGAACATGTAGCTCCGGAACCGTTACCGCCGTGCGTTTTCGAAAAGCGTTCGTCGTCTTCCTCGCGCATGCACTTGATGCCGAGCTTCTTCATGTTTTCATTCGAACCGACATCCGTCTGCGGAAACTGGCCGTTCTTGCGGAATATGATGTTGAAACACATTCCCAAGACCCCGAATCCGACGAGTACCAATGCTGCCAGAAAGACTTTCATTATATATTGAACTTTTTTAGAAAATGAACTCTGGACTGATAGGCTCGTTGTCGCAGACCTTGCGGATGATTCTTGCAAATGTCTCCGTCATCGAAACCACCTTGATCTTGCTCTTGTCCACGTCAGGATTGCTCGTAAGAGGAATTGTATCAGTTACATACACCTCTGAAAGCTTGGAAGCATTGATCCTGTCGTATGCCGGTCCTGAAAGGATCGCGTGGGTCGCACATGCGCGCACGCTCTTCGCGCCCTTCTCCATCAGGATGTCAGCGGCCTTGGTCAATGTTCCTGCGGTATCGATCATGTCGTCGACGATGACCACGTTCTTGCCCTCTACCTCACCGATAGCAGTGATGGATGCGACCACGTTCGCTCTCTCTCTTGACTTGTGGCAGATGATGACCGGACATGCGAGATCCTTGGCATAGGCATTGGCCCTCTTGGCGCCGCCCATATCAGGAGCAGCGATTGCCAAATCCTTGATTTTGAGAGATTTCAGGTAAGGTATGAACACCTTGCTTGCATAAATATGATCTACAGGAATGTCGAAGAATCCCTGAATCTGGTCAGCGTGGAGGTCGCAGGTCATGATTCTGTCAACTCCTGCGGCGCAGAGAAGATTGGCTACGAGCTTGGCTCCGATGGAAACTCTCGGCTTGTCTTTCCTGTCCTGTCTTGCCCATCCGAAGTAAGGCATGACTGCGATGACTTTGTAAGCTGAAGCCCTCTTGGCTGCATCGATTGTCAAAAGAAGCTCCATCAGATTCTCTGCCGGCGGGAATGTGGACTGCAGAATAAATACTGTAGCTCCACGTACGCTTTCAGTGAAAGAAGGCTGGAACTCACCGTCGCTGAAGACGGTAACTTCTGAATTTCCGAGGTGAATCTGTCCCTCTCCTTCCGGCTGAAGTCTGTTCAACTCGTCAACTACCTTTGCAGCAAAGTCTTTCGAGGCCCTGCAGGCAAACAATTCCATTTTGTGTACGGTGTTCATTTTTTAAGTTATTGGTTTGTTCTGTCAATGTCGATCATTTGGTTTGTTCCGCCTCATCCTTGTTCTTCAGGTCTTCCAGCACGGAGCCGATATAGCCCAGGATTTCCTCCTTTCCGAGACCCGAATTCGAAGAACTTACGAAGCTGAGCGGAAGCTCTTCCCAAAATTCTCCGAGCTGTTCCTTGTCCCGCTCCAGTTGCGCAGCCCTTGCCACAGGACCCAGCTTGTCGCCTTTGGTGAAGATGATGGCGAACGGTATGTCGCTGTCACCCAGCTCGTTAAGGAAATCCATGTCAATCTTTCCGATATCATGCCGAACGTCTATCAACACGAAGAGCATGACCATTTCCTGTGAGTGGTTCAGGTAATCCCGAATGACATCCTGGAGTTTGGCACGCTCTTTTTCCGGAAGTTTGGCGAATCCGTATCCCGGCAAGTCCACCAGATACCAGCTGTCGTTTATGAGGAAATGGTTTACCAGCCTGGTCTTTCCGGGAGTACCGGAAGTCATGGCCAGCTTGCCGTTTCCGCAAAGCATGTTTATCAATGATGATTTACCGACGTTGGACCTTCCGATGAAAGCGAACTCGGGCAGTTTTCTGGCCGGTTTCTGCGTAACTTGCGTGCTGCTGCCCGCAAATTTCGCGCTTGAGATTTTCATATTCGTTTTCATCAAATGACGGTTTCTAAGAAACTGTATGGATTTAACTTTTGCTTTTTAACCAAAAGCGCTGCAAATATAGCAAAAATCATTGGACCGCACACCCTGTTGTTAAAGTTTAATGAAGTTATTTTTCAGTAATGTGAAATATGTGCGAAGATTGCGAAATAAGTGGTGTCCCGATTTTGATTTGACCAAAACCAATCGTAAATTTGAAGAACCACACAATTGATGACGTTAGTCAAACGGAATACATATATGGATAGAAATGCCATAGACTTATATACGTTGCAGACGCAACTCAGGACGGTGCTGGAGGATTCTTTTCCTGCGAAGATGTGGGTGAAAGCAGAAATCAGCGCTGTCAAGGCGAGAGCAGGAGGACATTGTTACCTGGAATTGTCGCAGAGCGGGGACGCAGGACTGGCCGCCAAGGCCACAGCGATAATCTGGAGCTCCAAGTTCAGAATGCTTGCGCCTTATTTCCAATCAGTTACAGGAATACCGCTCCAGGAGGGCATCAATGTTCTCGTCCATGTGCAGGTGAACTACAGCCAGCTATATGGACTGTCATTGATAATCGACGACATTGACCCGGAATATACTGTCGGGGACAAGGAGCGCGAGCGGCAGGAAACCATTGAACGGCTGAAGCGGGAGGGACTGCTGGACCGTCAGAAGCGGCTGACATTGGCGCCGTTGCCTTACAGGCTTGCTGTCATCTCTGCGCCGGACGCGGCAGGTTACCGGGATTTCATGCGCCATCTGCACGAAAACGATTACGGTTTTACCTTCCACACGGACCTCTTCGAGGCTGTGATGCAGGGTGTTGCGGCTCCGTCTTCCATAGCGGAGTCCATTGCCGCTGCATCCGGGGCGAGTCCCGGGTATGATGCTGTGCTGATTCTGCGTGGCGGCGGTGCGAAACTGGACCTTGCCTGCTTCGATGATTATGAGGTAGGTGCGGCGATAGGGCGCTGTCCCGTTCCCGTGCTCACGGCTGTCGGACATGACCAGGACTACCATATCTGCGACATGGCCGCATGGGAATACGTGAAGACGCCGACAGCATTGGCCGATGTCTTTCTGGATATCTATGCTGCTGAGGACCAGTCTCTTGTATCATACGGAACCCGTCTGAAAACGGCATTTCTGAACAAGATTTCGCTGATGTCCTCGAAAGTGGACCTGCTGGAAGCCAGAATCCAGGGCGCAGACCCGAGAAAAATATTGTCCCGAGGATATGTGCTCGTGCTGGACGGCGACGGCGTCGTGCTGAAAAGCGCCTCCGGCAGGAAGGCAGGGGACAATGTCTCCGTCATGTTTGCCGACGGGCGGCTGGACTGCGAAGTGAAAAACTACAACCCGGGAAAATAATTGATTATGGATAAATTCGATTATAAGAAAGCTGTCGATGAACTTGAAAAAATCGCGGTGAAAGTCGAGGACCCGTCCACGGGACTTGATGATATAGACAAATATGTCAGACGTTCAAGCGAACTTGTCGCCTCCTGCCGGGCCTACCTGCGCACGGTCAGGGACAAGGTCGAAAATATAGATACCATATAATATATGCCAGCTATGACACGACATTCAATGATATATGAGACGGACCCTTACTTGGCTCCGTACAAGGAAGCGATAGAAGCCAGACACGCTCGCATTGAAGCGGAACGCGACAAGATCGCCGTGGACGGGTCGCTGTCCAAGGGATTGAACAACCACCTTTTTTATGGCCTGCACCGTGAGGCCGACGGTAACTGGATTTTCCGCGAATGGGCGCCGAATGCCAGCCGCATATATCTGATAGGTGAATTCAACAACTGGAAGCGCACCTCCGCATACGCATTGCAGCCGACAGGCGGCGGAAACTGGGAAATCCGGCTTCCGTCGATGTTCCTGCATCATGGCGAGCTTTACAAGCTGTTCATCGAATGGCCGGGCGGCGGCGGAGAACGCCTGCCGTCGTATGTGCGCCGCGTGGTCCAGGACCCTGTTACCAAGGTGTTCAGCGCCCAGGTGTGGGAGCCCGAAAAGCCGTACGTCTGGAAGCACAAGAGCCCGGGTCCGCGCCCGCATCCCCTTATCTATGAATGCCATATCGGCATGAGCTCCGAGGAGGAAAAAGTCGCCACGTTCGAAGATTTCAGGGTCAATGTCCTTCCGCATGTGGAGAAGCTCGGCTATGACACATTGCAGATAATGGCATTGCAGGAACACCCTTATTACGGCTCCTTCGGATATCAGGTTTCCAATTTCTATGCGCTCTCGTCACGTTTCGGCACGCCGGAAGAATTCAAGCGGCTGGTAGATGAGGCCCATTCACGCGGAATTGCCGTGGTTATGGATATCGTGCACTCGCATAGTGTTGAAAATGAGGCGGAAGGCCTCAGCCTTTTCGACGGGAGGGAAGACCTTTATTTCTATAAGGGCAGTCAGGGACATCATCCGGCATGGGGCTCCAGATGCTTCGACTACGGAAAATCCGAAACCAAATACTTCCTTTTGTCCAACTGCAAGTTCTGGATGGAAGAATACCACCTGGACGGCTTCCGCTTCGACGGCGTGACCAGCATGCTGTACTGGAACCATGGCCTCGGCAAGGACTTCGTCGGTTATGACAATTATTTCAATGACGGTGTCGACGAGAATGCCGTGACCTACCTTGCGCTCGCGGCTATGCTTACGAAAGAGATTGACCCTGATGCGATTACGATTGCGGAAGACATGAGCGGCATGGCCGGACTCGCGGCTCCTTTCGCATCCGGCGGACTCGGATTCGATTTCCGCATGGCTATGGGAATCGCGGACCATTGGATCAAATGGCTGAAAGAGAAGAGCGATGAGCAGTGGAGCATGGGAGAAATATGGTGGGAACTGACGAACAAGAGGGCGGATGAGAAGACCATCAGCTATGCTGAATGCCACGACCAGGCGCTTGTCGGTGACAAGACATTGATATTCAGACTGATGGACAAGGAAATGTACACCGCGATGAATGTGGAATCGAGAAATCTCGTCGTGGACAGAGGCATTGCCCTTCATAAACTCATCAGGCTCGTGACGCTCGCGACCGCAGGCGACGGATACCTTACTTTCATGGGCAATGAATTCGGGCATCCGGAGTGGATTGATTTTCCGCGTGCCGGGAACGGCTGGTCCTACAAATATGCGCGCAGGCAATGGTCCCTCTGCAAACCGGATTACCTTAGGTACAAATACCTTATGAATTTCGATGAAGACATGGTTCACCTGTTCCGTGATTCCGGAATTCTGGCGTTCAGACCGGAGCTCATCAGGGCGGACGAAGAAAAGAAAGTGTTGGTATTCCGCCGCGGAAGTTATATCTTTGCATTCGATTTCAATCCATCAGGTTCTTTTTCCGATTATGGGTTCGAAGCCCCGGAAGGAGACTGGAAATTGGTGCTTGATTCTGATGAAAAGTGCTACGATGGCTTCGCCAGACTAACTACCGGAGAACTTCATCACGCGGACACGGCATTGTCAGTATATCTGCCTAGCCGTTGTGCGCTTGTTTTGGTGAAAATTTAGTAAATTGATACATAATATGGCATTTCTGAAATTCAACAAGGCCGAGCTTGTGAATCTGTCGTATTCATTGAAACGGGAGATCATCTGCGCGAACAAGACGGGTGCATATTGCAACACCTCGATTGTCACGTGCAACACAAGACGTTATCACGGCCTTTTGGGAGTCCCCGTGGATAATTTCGGAGGCAGCAAATACATGCTGCTGTCATCGGTTGACGAGAGCCTTTCCGTGAACGGGAAGATGTTCAACCTCGGAATTCATTGCTACGGAGAAATCTACGAACCTAGAGGACACAAATATATTGTGGACTTCATGGCGGATCCTGTGCCTACAGTGGTCTACAGGGTAGGTGAGATGGAGTTCGTAAAAAGCATTCTGCTGGCTCCTGACAAGGATCAGGTGATGATCCGCTATGAATTGCGCAGGTCTCCGGCCGAAGTGGAACTGTATCTGAAACTGTTCCTCGCTTTCAGGAACATCCACAGCCTTACGAAGCAGAACTCCGAGGCACGCACCGACTACGAAGATATCCAGAACGGCGTTTCGTTCAACATGTACCAGGGATTCCCTGACCTGAACCTGCAGTTGAGCAACTCCGGTTTCACATTCAAGTCATCCCCGTACTGGTACAACGGAATCACATATTCCGATGAGGCACGCCGCGGATTCGACTGCAAGGAAGACCTCTTCGTGCCGGGCTCCTTCATCCTGAAAATGAAAGAGGGCGATTCCATAATCTTTTCGGCATCAGTCGAAGAGGAGAATCCGAGGATGATCACACGCAAGTTCAATGCTGCCCTGAAGGGAATGAAAGGCATCGGCAATTACCATGACCAGCTGCTGCATTGCGCAGACCTCCTGACACGCGACAGAAATGGACATAAGATGATAACTGCCGGATTCTCATGGCTTTACACCGGACTTCTGAGGGAGACGATGTTCTCACTTCCGGGATTCACCCTGACCACGGGCAAGCTCGCCGAGTTCGAGGAGATTCTGGACAATATCATCGCCGACAACGAAGAAAGGTTCTACTCCAGAACCACGCAGGTCGAAGCGCCGCTGATGCTCTCCACTGTTCTTCAGGAATATGTCAATGCCGGTGCACCTGCGAAAAAGGTATGGAGCAAATACGGCGATGTGGTGAAGAAAGTCATTGAAAGCTATGCTCCCGGATGCAGAAAGGAGATTTCCCTCCAGCCGAACGGCCTTCTCTGGGCGCAGAAAGACAGAACGGCATTGACGTGGATGAATGCCTATATCGACGGCTGTCCTGTCACCGAAAGGGCAGGCTATCAGGTGGAGACCAATGCTTTCTGGTACGATATGCTGTGCTTCGCCATCGAGATGGAAAGCAAGTATGGCCGCAAGACAAGCGGATTCGTGGAGAAATGGTCTCCGGTAAGAGATATGGTGGCGGAAAACTACCAGAAGATGTTCTGGATGCCGGATAAGGGATATCTTGCTGATTATGTGGACAATAACGGACAGAATACAGATGTCCGCCCGAACCAGCTCTTCGCCCTTGCAGTGCACCATCAGCCGGTGGATGACACCGTGCTCGGCAGCATGATGAATGTCGTGGACAGGGAGCTCGTGACATCCAGAGGTATCAGGACATTGTCCCCTAGGGACTTGAAATACAGAGGAGTGTACGAAGGGACACAGAGGGAACGTGACCTGGCATACCATCAGGGTTGTGCATGGCCGGCATTGCTCCTGCCTTATGCCCGCATCAAGTTCAGAATGGATGGCGCGGCATTCTGCAAACGTGCGGAATGGCTGATGGAGGGATTCTATGATGACCTCAACAAGCATGGCGTCGGAATGTTCTCTGAACTCTATGACGGCGACCCTCCTCACGAGCCGCACGGAGCAATATCTTCTGCGATGAGCACCGCTGCTCTTCTCTATGTGGAAAATCTGATCAACAAATATAAGGAGGAAAGATAATGAGAGTGCTGATGTTCGGATGGGAATTCCCTCCACATATTGCCGGCGGACTGGGTACAGCCTGCTACGGTATTGTTAAAGGTTTGGCTCACAATGGAGTACAGACCATGTTCGTGATGCCGTCAGCGTCCGGAGACGAAGACAGGAGCGCAGCGGACATTATCAATGCCAGCGAAATCCCGGTCGAGGTTTCCAGTACCATGAACGTGGATGATTTTCTGGACAAGGTACAGTTCGTGCATATCGGCACCAACATGGTACCTTATCTGGATCCGGCAGAGTTCCATTCTCTGGTGGAAGAGGACAGGAAACGCCAGGTCCGTGATTTCTCCATACATTACGGCCAGACTTACAAATTCTCCGGCAAATACGGCTCCAACCTCATGGAAGAGGTTGCCAGATACGCAATGGTCGGAGGTACTATCGCAATGACTCATAAGGGCGAATTCGATGTCATCCATGCACATGACTGGCTTACGTACATGGCCGGCATCGCCGCGAAACGCCTTTCAGGAAAACCGCTCGTCGTACATGTGCATGCGACATCGTTCGACAGGAGCAGTGACAACAACATTGACACCCGCGTATACGATATCGAGAAACGCGGTATGGAGGCTGCCGACAGGGTAATCACCGTCAGCGACCTGACCAGGAACATTGTCATAACCAAGTACGGCATCGATCCTTCCAAGGTGGTCACCGTCCATAACGCGGTGGATTTCAGCGGAAGAAGCGAGATACAGGTGGAGAGGGGAGTGAAAGAGAAAGTCGTTACTTTCCTCGGACGTATCACCTTCCAGAAAGGTCCGGAATATTTCATCGAGGCAGCAGCCAAGGTCCTCAAGAAATGTAAGAATGTACGTTTCGTCATGGCCGGCAGCGGAGATATGATGAACCGCTCAATCCGTCAGGTGGCGAGACTCGGAATTTCCGACAGGTTCCATTTCACCGGATTCCTGCGCGGAGCCGAGGTCCAGAAAATGTTCGCATTGTCCGATGTATACGTGATGCCGTCGGTTTCCGAGCCGTTCGGTATTTCTCCTCTGGAAGCCATGCGCTCCGGAGTGCCGTCGGTAATCTCCAGACAGTCAGGTGCTGCAGAGGTCCTGAAATACGCTTTCAAGGTGGACTTCTGGGATGTGGATGCCATGGCAGATGAGATTTATGCTCTTCTCCAGTATCCTGCACTTGCGGACTTCGCGTCCAAGTATGGCTATGATGAGGTCAATACCCTCAAGTGGAACAACGCCGCTGCCAAGATAAAGAGCGTTTATGAATCAGTGATAAAATAAAAAATTAAAGATATGAGCAAAAAAAGTCTGTGCCTGTATTTCCAGATTCACCAGCCTACCAGACTGAGACTTTACAGGTTCTTCGATATAGGTAAAGATTCACATTATTATGATGACTTTACGAACAGGACAATTCTCCGCAGGGTTTCGGAACTTTGCTACCTGCCTATGAACAGCCTTCTCCTGGACCTTATCAAGAAATATGACGGCGCATTCAAGGTGGCCTTCTCCATTTCAGGTTCAGCATTGGAGCAGTTCGGGAGATATGCTCCGGAAGTCATCGACAGCTTCCGCAAGCTTGCGGACACCGGCTGCGCGGAATTCCTGAGCGAAACTTATTATCACTCATTGGCTTCCCTCGCTTCCGAGGCGGAGTTCAAGCACCAGGTCCTGAAGCACAAGGCCGCTGTCGAGCAGTACTTCGGAGTGACACCTGTCACCTTCCGCAACACCGAGCTCATCTATTCCGACGCTATCGGCGCCCAGGTTTACGATATGGGATTCAAGACAATGCTGACCGAGGGTGCAAAGCACATCCTGGGATGGCGCAGCCCTGATTTCGTGTACTCTGATCCGAGACAGCCGAGGTTGAAGCTCCTCCTCAGGAACTATGAGTTCAGCGACGATATCGCATTCCGTTTCTCCGACAGAGGCTGGAAAGAATGGCCGCTTTCAGGCGACAAATTCCTCTCTTGGATGAAGAACGAGGTGGCCGCATCCGGTGACGTGATAAACCTGTTCATGGATTATGAGACATTCGGAGAGCACCAGAGCGCATCTACCGGCATCTTCGATTTCATGAAATATCTGCCTGAGGCTGTGCTCAAGGACGGCACATTCGCATTTGCTACACCTGCCGAGGTGGCCAAGCATTGCAAGCCGGTATCGGAACTCGAAGTCCCTGAGCCGATTTCATGGGCTGACGAGGAGCGCGACGTTACCGCATGGCTCGGAAACGAACTCCAGCAGGAAGCCTTCAACAAATTGTACGGTCTCTACGAGAAGCTCGCCCTCATCAATGATCCTGCCCTGTTCAATGAATTCGGACATCTTCAGGAGAGTGACCACTTCTATTATATGTGCACGAAGTTCTTCTCCGACGGTGAAGTCCACAAATATTTCAACCCTTATGACACTCCATACGAGGCGTTTATCAACTATATGAACGTTTTGAGTGATTTTATTATCAGGGTAAATGATGAATATTCCGCAACTGTTGCTAAATTTGCGGATTCGAATGCTCCGGAGGTTAAGCCGGAGAAGAAACCTGTTGCGCCGAAAAAGACTGTAAGCAAGCGCACTACGGCTGCCAAACCGGCTGCAAAGACTACTGCGAAGCCGGCGAAAAAAGCCGTGAAAAAGAAGAGTGAATAAGAATGGCGAAAGAACTGAACAAACCTGATTATCTGTTTGAGGTCAGTTGGGAAGTATGTAACAAGGTCGGAGGTATCTACACCGTCATCGCTACGAAATCCCTGTTCCTCAAATCACAGCTGAATAGACATCATATTCTTATCGGTCCTGACGTCTGGATGGATACGGATGCGAATCCCGATTTCCACGAAGACCCTTTATTGTGGCAGGACTGGCGTCTGGAGGCAGCCAAAAGTGGCCTCAGACTAAGAATCGGAAAATGGAACGTTCCGGGTAATCCTGTGGCTATCCTTGTGGATTTCAAGCAGTTCCTTACGGAGCAGAACTGGATTCTCGGTAAATATTGGGAGGTTTTCGGGGTGGACTCCATCACCGGAAACTGGGACTACAAGGAGTCTGCACTGTTCGGATACGTATCCGGAAAGGTGATAGAGAGCTTCTATAATTTCTATCTTTCATCTTCAGACAAGGTGGTCGCCCAGTTCCATGAATGGCAGACCGGAGCCGGCGTATTGTACTTGAAATACAGGAAGTTGCCGGTAGCTACCGTCTTCACGACACACGCTACCGTGGTCGGAAGGTGCCTCGCTGGAAACAACCTGCCGCTTTACGATTCGATGGAGTCGTACAACCCGGATGACAAGGCGCGTCAGTTCAATGTCACTGCACTCTATTCTCTCGAAAGAAAGTCAGCAGAGAATGCAGACGTATTCACCACGGTGAGCGACATAACTGCCAGGGAGTGCGAACACTTCCTGGGCAGGCCTGTCGATGTGGTGACGCCGAACGGCTTCGAAAACAGCTTTACCCCGGCTACTGACGAAGAATACGTGCGCATGCGCGCTGCCGCCAGAGGAAAGCTGCGTGAAGTCGCTGCCGCAATGTCTTGCTCCGAAGTCCCTGAAGATGCGATACTTATAGGTATCGGCGGACGTTACGAATACAGGAACAAGGGCATTGACGTGTTCATCGATGCTGTCAGCAAGGTCAAGAACTCAGGACTGCGCGGAAAACAGATTCATGCCTTCATCATGATTCCGTCCGGCCATAACGGCGCGGACCGCGATCTTGTGGCGAAACTCTCCGGAACAGGAAACGCCGACTACAGGACTCAGGTTTCCCATTACCTGATGAACCCTGAATATGACCAGATTACGCGAAGATTCAGAGAACTTGGACTGGACAATGCGTCTGACTCCGATATAAAGGTCTATTTCATACCGTCATATCTGAACGGCAATGACGGCGTCTTCAATATGAAGTACTATGACCTGCTCATCGGTCTTGACCTGGCATTGTTCCCGTCTTATTACGAACCTTGGGGATATACGCCGCTCGAAAGTCTGGCATTCCGTGTGCCGACATTGACCACGACCCTCGCCGGATTCGGCTTGTGGGTGGATACCCATTACAACAAGGAGCACCCCGGCATCACGGTCGTCGAGCGCAATGACTCCAATTATCAGGATGTGGTGGATGCGGTAGCGGAGAGAATCCGCGAAATATCCCTCATCACGGACGAACAGAGAAAAGAATATATGGACAATGCGAAAGATGTGTCGTCTATCGCATTGTGGGAAAATCAAATACAATATTATCAGGAGGCTTATTCAATGGCCATTGACAAAGTGATTGCGGCCAATGGAGCGTTCCCTGAATCAGTAGAAAAACGGATTATGACATACGAAAAACTCCCGACCAGCACTCCTTCATGGAAGAGTGTAATGGTTACCAGGCATCTGCCTGATGCATTGAACGGACTTGAGGTACTTTCCAAGAACCTCTGGTGGTGTTGGAACGAAAGTGCTAAAGCATTGTTCAAGGCCATTGACCCTGTCATCTGGCATGACTCGGGCCACAACCCGATGGCTGTGCTCGATACTGTCAGCCTGAAGAGATTCAAGACTCTCAGCAAGGATGCGGCATTCATGGGCCAGTACGAGAGCGTAATGCAGGAATTCAATGATTATATGGCACTTAAGGCCGAGAGAAAAGACCCTTCCATCGGATATTTCTGTATGGAATACGGTCTGGATTCTTCGCTCAGCATCTATTCAGGAGGTCTCGGCATTCTCGCCGGTGACTATCTGAAAGAGACAAGTGACATGAACGTGAACCTGGTGGCTGTAGGTCTGCTTTACCGTTACGGCTATTTCACACAGGTGCTTTCCGCACAGGGTGACCAGGTAGCGAAATATGACGCACAGAACTTCTCCAAGATTCCTGCAAGTCCTGTAATGGACAAGGACGGCAACTGGGTTACCACTAGCGTGGCATTCCCTGGAAGGACCATCACAGCCCGCATCTGGAAGGTGGCAGTCGGCAGAACCGACCTCTATCTCCTTGATACTGACTATGAAGCGAACATTGAAGAAGATCGTCAGGTGACATATCACCTCTATGGCGGCGACTGGGAGAACAGGCTCAAGCAGGAGCTTCTTCTCGGTGTCGGCGGTGTCCGCGCTCTCCGCGCATTGGGCATCAACCCTCAGGTTTATCATTGCAATGAGGGACATGCAGCGTTCATCGGTCTGGAGCGTCTCCGTGAATATATCCAGAACGACAACCTGGAATTCCCTGAGGCATTGGAAGTTGTACGTGCATCATCATTGTTCACCACACATACTCCGGTTCCTGCAGGACATGACGCTTTCGACGAGGGCATGCTCCGCAAATACATCGGACATTATCCGCAGCGCCTGAAAATGGACTGGGAAACCCTTATGGGCCTCGGCAAGATCAACGGCAATGACGTGAACGAGAAGTTCTCCATGAGTATTCTTGCTGCCAACATTTCCCAGAACGTGAACGGCGTTTCAATGCTCCACGGCAAGGTGAGCCAGGATATCTTCTCCAACATGTATCCGGGCTATCTCCCTGAGGAGCTGTATATCAGCTATGTAACCAATGGCGTGCATTATCCTACATGGGCTGCCAAAGAATGGAAGGCCATCCACGCCAAGGTGTTCAGACCAGAGTTCAAGACACATCACTACGACAAGAAATGCTTCGAAGGAATCTACAAGGTTTCCGATGAGGAGATATGGAATGCCAGAAAAGAGCTCAAGAAGACTCTTATCAGGGTAGTCAAGGAGAAACTTTCAAATCCGGCTGTGGCGAACCACTATTCTCCACGTCAGGTAGTCACGATCAAGGAAACGCTTCGCGATGACGTGCTTACCATCGGTTTTGCAAGACGTTTCGCTACCTACAAGCGTGCTACATTGCTCTTCTCCGATCTCGACAGGCTTGATGCCATCGTGAACAACCCTAAGATGCCGGTACAGTTCCTCTTCGCAGGAAAGGCTCACCCGGCAGACAAGGCAGGCCAGGATCTCATCCGTCAGATCGTGGAGATTTCCAAGCAGCCTAGATTCATCGGCAAGATCGTGTTCGTTCCGGGCTATGACATTTCCTTGGCCAAGAGACTCGTTCAGGGTGTCGATGTGTGGATGAACAACCCTACAAGGCCTCAGGAGGCTTCCGGTACATCTGGAGAGAAGGCTGCCATGAACGGCGTCATGCACTTCTCCGTACTTGACGGATGGTGGGTTGAGGGCTACAAGCAGGGCGCAGGCTGGGCTCTTCCTCTCGAAAGGACATACGATGACCAGAACTATCAGAATGAACTGGATGCCGCTACCATCTACACCACGATCGAGAACGAAATCGCTCCGGTCTATTATGATGTAGACAAGGAAACAGGTCATTCAGAGGCTTGGATCGAGTACATCAAGAATACTGTCGCACAGGTTGCATGCAACTTCACCACGAACAGGATGCTTACCGACTACGTGAACCAGTATTATGCTCCTCAGTCAGTGCGCGCGGCAAGCCTTATCGCTGACAACTACAAGGTTGCCCGTGAAATCGCAGCATGGAAGAAGAACGTGCGCAGGGAGTGGCCTTCGATCGAGGTCATCTCTTACACACAGCCTGATTCATCATATTCACTGTCCCAGAACAATGTTCTCAATGCAGAAGTCGTTCTCAATATCGGTTCTCTGAAGCCTGAGGACATCGGAGTCGAGATGCTCTTCGCCGTTACCGACAACAAGGGCAAGCTCCATATCCAGGACAAGTGTGAATTCAATATCGTCGAGTCCAAGGACGGGGTGGTAAAATACCAGTCATCTATTCTCCCTGAGAGAACGGGAATGTATCAGGTGGCTACCAGGATTTATCCTAAGAATCCGCTCCTGCCTCATAGACAAGACTTCGGACTTGTAAGATGGTTATAGCGACCGGCTTTTTCGACGGTGTCCATCTTGGGCACCGTTTTATTTTACGTCAGTTGGTGGAAGAAGCCCGCAGACGTAATGACGAGAGCATGGTCGTCACTTTCTGGCCGCATCCGCGCAATGTGCTCCAGGATGATGCACGGAATCTCAGGCTTCTGACCTCCATGGAGGAGAAAAAAGCATTGATCCGGAGCCTCGGCGTCGACCATATCGAGGTGATACCTTTCACGAAGGAGTTCTGCCGCTTGTCGGCGGAGGAATACTTGCGGGACTACATCGTCGGAAAGTTCGGCGGCAAGGCGATCCTGGTCGGATATGACAACCGTATCGGTTCGGACCAATGCACGCCCGAGCAGACGGCTGAAATCGCGCGCCGGCTTGGATTGGACGTGATAAGACCCGAAAGATTCGTGTCGGACGCAGGCATCGTCATAAGCTCGACCAAAATCCGTAACTCATTGCAGACGGGGGAGATAGAAGATGCTGATTCAATGCTGGGGTATCAATACCGGCTCTATGGAGTTGTGGTTTCCGGCAACAGGCTCGGCCATACAATCGGATTTCCGACGGCGAACATGCAGCTTTACGAACCGCTGAAACTTATCCCGGGGAACGGCGTCTATCTCGTCAAGGTGGAGACGCTCGGCCGTGTCTATGACGGCATGTGCAATATCGGCGTCCGCCCGACCCTCGGTTCAGGAAACGCGCTGACCGTCGAGACCAACATTTTCGATTTCAATGAGGATATTTATGGTCTTGACATACGGCTTTCATTCGTTTGCAAGATTCGTAATGAGGTGAAGTTCAATGATTTCTCCGTTCTTGCCGGGCAGCTTGAAAAAGATAGGGCGCATTGTCGCATTCTTTTACGGGAAAAATAATTATCTTTACGAAAACGGGTAATTATGGATTTATTCGACATACTATGGCTGGTGATTTGTATCGGGCTTCCTGTGATTTCCGGAATTGCAGCCTCTGCCGAGAAGAAAAAGAAGGCACAGGGCCGGCCTGTTGTCACGCAGGAGCCTGAAGAGAATGACCTGCCGTCGTGGATGGAGATATTGACGGGGCAGCCGATGGAGGCTGGGCCTATTGATGAAGTTCCTGAAGAACAGACGGTTGTAGAGGAAGTTGTGCCCGCTGCCGGGAATACGCTTGAAACGAAGCCGGCAGTAACAGTCCCTGCGAAAAGTCATTGTTCCGAGGCTATTGCGGATGGCGCCATCGGTGGGGCTGAACCGAAGAAACGCATTGATAAAGAGCGTATTGACCCTGAGAAACTTGTGGTCTACACCGCCATCATGAATCCTAAATTTAATGAATATTGACCGTTTTATCGGAAAATTGATTATATTTGTGCGAAACGTATGGGGTTCTGTCTTATGGCAGAACTCATTTTTAGTTATAATTTAGTTGTAAGAAATATATTTTATTATGGCAGAGAATCATTATATGACGCAGGACGGGTTGGACAAGCTGAAGAAAGACCTTGCTGATGCCCTTGCACAGCGTCCTGTCATTTCTGCAGCTATTGCAGAAGCTAGAGAAAAAGGTGACTTGTCGGAGAATGCGGAATATGATGCCGCAAGAGAAGCACAGTCATTGCTCGAAATCAAGATTGTGAACCTGAAGAATCTTGTCGCCAATGCGAAAGTGATCGATGAGTCGCAGATCGGAACAGATAAAGTCCAGTTGATGAACAAGGTGAAAGTAGAAAACCTTGCCATGAAGAAAGTTATGGAATTCACCATCGTGGGTGAGACAGAGGCTGACTTCGCGAATGGCAAGCTTGCTTCCACGACACCTATCGCGAAAGCTCTTCTCGGTCATTCGAAAGGCGAAATCGTCGAGGCCAAGGTACCTTCCGGCGTGATAAAGTTCAAGATTCTTGATATTACATTATAATTATGGCGACCATCTTCACCAAAATAGCGAAGGGCGAGATTCCTTCCTATAAAGTTGCTGAAAATGAGGACTTTTATGCCTTCCTGGATATCAATCCATTGGTAAAAGGTCACACATTGGTCATTCCTAAGAACGTGGAGGACGACTATATCTTCCATCTGGATGACAAGACTTATCTCGGACTTTGCGCTTTCGCCAAGAAAGTGGCGCTGGCTATTCAGGCCGCTGTTCCGTGCAAGCGTATCGGCGTCTGTGTCCTGGGACTGGAAGTTCCTCATACTCACATACATCTGGTGCCTCTCCAGCAGGAAAGCGACATTGATTTCAGAAAAGAAAAGCTTAAATTGTCAGAAGAGGAGTTCAAGGAAATCGCATCATCAATCTTCTCCGAATATGAGAAATTATAGAAATATCATGGCTGCTGCAGCGGTTGCAGCGGTTGCTTTTACTTCTTGCTGCCGTTCTGCACGTATTGAAGGAACACTTGCCGACGCTCCGGAGTCACAGGTAATCGTGAAACTGCTGGACGTGAACAAGTACAAGGTGCTCGACACTGTCAAGACAGATATCCACGGAAAATTCAGCTACAAGACCTCCATCGAGGCCGGCCAGCCGGAGTTCATCTATCTTTTCCACAACAATACCCGTATCGCGTCAATGCTTCTTCAGCGTGGTGACAAGGTACAGGTTACGGCGGACACTCTCGGAACATATTCTGTCACAGGGTCTGACGAGACATTGAAGCTTATGGAAGTGGAGAAGGACGAGGCTGATTTCGAGAACAAGTTCATGGCTGCTTCTGCACGTCTGAATGATCTGGATCCGTCTTCTGCCGAGGCAATCCAGCTCAAGAAAGACATTTCGGCGCAGTACATCGCTTATTACAGAAGCCGTGTGAAATACATTCTCCAGAATTCACACTCGCTTACCGCTATTCCTGTACTCTATCAGAATATCGGTGAATCACTTCCTGTTTTCGGCCAGATTACCGATGCCATTCATTTCAGGAACATCTGCGATTCCCTCCAGACGGTTTATCCTGAGTCCAAGTATGTGAAGGCATTGGACAAGGAAGCGACGAGAAGGCATCAGATGCTCAGCCTGAATGCCCGCATCCAGTCAGCCGACGAGTCTGCATTCCCTGATATCGAACTCGCTGACATCAACGGCAAGAAGGTGATACTCAGCAGCATGGATTCCAAGGTAGTGATGATTTACTTCTGGAGTTCATCCGATGCCGCACAGAAGATGTTCAACCAGGATGTCATGAAGCCGGTGTATAACGAGTTCCACTCCAAGGGTTTCGACATCTACAGCGTAGCCGCTGACGCCGACAAGGCCGCATGGGCATCCGTAGTCAAGAGCCAGAAGCTTCCGTGGACCAATGTTTGTGACCCGGCCGGTTCGACCTTGGGCCTTTACAATGTCACCTCACTTCCGATGGTATATTTCATCTGTGACGGTGCCCTGGTAAGCGCTCCGCAGGTCAAGGACGCCGCTTCCCTCCGCAAGTTCATCGCTTCGAAGTTTTAGGAATAAATATTATAAAATATTCTCGGGTGAAAATCGCATTGATTCTCACCCGAGAGTTTTTTATTGTTTTGTCGCTTGGGGCAGAATGGGATTTTTCCGATTCTGAAATGTGTCTAGCGATAATTTATGTTGAAGTAGTAGACGTAGGTTTCAGGAACGTGTCCTCCATATGTGTATTTGACGGTCCAAGTATTATATGTGCTTGTCATTGTTTGACTATTGATGGTCCCTTCATAGGTACTATTCTTTTTTAATTGACTATCATACGCTTTGGAATTTTCGTTTATCCATATTTGGAGATTCTGATTGTACAAGGGGGTTGAAGACCATTTATTGTCACGTGAGACTTTTGTACTCATTGATACAGGAATATCTGTTGGTACGTGAAAAGAAGGCGATGTTATATATGGTTCTGAAACCCATCCCGTAAGCGTCACATGGTCGTTTTCCCATGTTATTTGAGTTCCGGCGCCGCTACTCTTCCACGGATTCTCCCCGCTGTTCTTCGGCGGAGCAGCCACATACGGCAGACCGGTAATCTGCCTCGTGATGGTCTTGGATGCAGTAAACTCTTGCCCGTCTTCGGTCTTGTATTTTACGGTGGCAGTGATGTCCTTCTGACCCCAGATGGTGTGCCCGGTCGTAGCCTTCACATTGATTTCCCCGCTCTCGTCTCCTGAGTATGTAAACGCTTCACCATCAACCACAAGCGTAAACGAATCGAACTTCAGCAGAGAAGACGGAATGCCCTCCTTGCTGACGGAGAACGTCGCCTTGCCAGCGCCCATCCAATCATTCGCCACAGCGTTCGCAGCATTCACATCTTTCGAATCAATGCCCTCAATTCCTTCATTTGCAGCGTAGTAGCTGTACGACGTCGCGAAACCGGAAACAGAAACATTGAAATCGACATTGACAGGAACGAACTCGTAAACATTGACCTTGTAATTCTGGTCGATGGCGGTCGCGGACGCGTATTTCTTGTACATGGCGCGGCCCTCGGCATCGGTGAATTTCAGCCAGAAACCGTTGTTCATGCCTGCGGGAACATTGACGAACACGGGGCCGTTTTGGAGGCTGATTCCCGTGATGCTCTTCTCGCCGGCGAAGCTGGTTCCGTCGAAAGTACTGACTGATACGGAGTTGGCGTGGAAATCGACCGTAGTCGCGCCGCAAGTGCTGGTCACGCCGATGGCCCTGACACCCGCAGGTGCAGTAAGAGCCGCGGAAATCCTGATGCTCCCGTCGTCGTTTCTGTTGTAGCCTGACTTCACCGCCTCAAGCCAAGGCTTGCCGTTCTGCGCATAGCTCACGTCCCCCTCCGCGTCGCAGCAATTATAATATAGGTCAATGAACTTGCTGTCTCCGAGAGGCTTGCTGAACGTGCCGTTGAACTTGTCAACCGTTGATTCACTGTTGCTCAGCTCGGCAATGCTGCCGTTTTCAGCTACCGCAATGATTTTGTCTCCGGCCTCGAAAACATATTCGTTGCCCTCGATTCCCACCTTGGTTCCCGGTGCAATCGTCAATGCGACTGCTTCACCTTTCGGCCTATCCGCAGGAAGGGCTTCCTTGCCGCAGGAAACCAGGACGGCAAGCGTAAACATAGAAAGTATAAATTTCTTCATTTTGTTGTCTTGTTAATTTTCCTCTTCGAGATCGCCGAACAGCATGTCGGGAGAGAATGTCAAGGAATCGTTGACCGGGCTGCCGCAGAAGTCGTTTTTGATAGTCACATTGATGACTGCGATTTCCGGCGTCATGTAAGAATTTCTGTAAATCATTTGCTTCATTTTTTTACTGTACGGGAGTGAGGTGTCGGAAGAACTCCCGAAAACTATATTGGATAAAATATCCTGTCGGCGAAAAAGATATTACTTTTCGTCGCTGAATGAAATTATCGCACTCCGGTCGGGGCGATGGGGCTAGTTAACTAATTGGTTTACAGATGATTGGCACTATCTTTCAGCGGCCCGTCCATGAGATTGGTCGTTTTAAGTGATTGCTTAGTAATTAATTACCTCCGCTAAAGTTGCCGTGCGCGTTAAAACGTTTTTCACGCACGAAACCTGCATTTCAGCCGCTCTCGTGCGTGAAACTGGCCTTTTTACGCACGCCATTTCCACGCTGGTCTCAACATTGACGCAATCCCGGCGGTGAATCAGAAAACCTTCTTCTTGGAAACGGTCGGCACGAACTGCTTCAGGTAGAACGGCTCGAAATATGCCACGTCCTCGAACTGCTTATCAGCCAGCAACTTGCATCCCGGAACCAGCATTGACTCGGCCTTCGGGCAAGTCTGGACGAAACTGGCATTGGCAGAATTGATCATTTCCGCGCATTTGCCGGCGCCGTCGCCGATGAAGAGCACCGGACCCTCGGCGAGAATGTCGGCAAAGCTTTCATTGTCAATGATTTTCGGCTCGGTCTCCGAAACCTGCTTGCCGTCCGGCGTGAATACCGCGGTGTAGACCTCCATTCTGCGCGCATCGATCATCGGGACAATGTACTTGCACCCTTCCGGAAGCAATTTCTCTCCGATGGCCTGCCATACCAGCGTGTCCAGTGAACCTACAGCCAGGAGCGGCAGTCCGGCACCGAAGCAAAGTCCCTTCGCGGTAGAGACACCGACACGGAGACCTGTGTAGGAACCGGGACCCATACTGACGCATACGGCATTGCAATCACGCACTGCAAGTCCCTGCTCGTCAAGCATTTCCTTGATGAACGGCGCTGTAAGCGATGCATGCTTTCGCTCTGCGTTTTCACGTCTCGATACGATTTTTCCGTCCTCGGAAAGGGCGGTGGAGCAGAGTGCTGTAGAAGTCTCTATGAACAATATTCTTTCCATGTCAAATGTCTTTATTGCCTGAACAGGAGTTCCTTGAAGTAAGGGAACACTCCGTACGCGATTCTTTTTATCGGTGAATAAAGTACGGATTTCTCCATAACTGTCTCATCTACAATATGGAATGACGTGTTCAGTGTGTTGAAAAGTATTATGAGTATACCTATTATCAATGTTGCTTTCAGCAGGGCGAAAACGGCGCCGAGTAGTCTGTCCAGCCAGCCCAGCATCACGAACTTTATGCTTGCCTTGATGACTTTTCCCAGCAGGTGCATGACCACGATTACCGCGATTATCATGAGGATAAACACGATGACATGCAGGACTTGTCCGGACATGTGGAGGTAGGGACCGGCCCATCCGCAGACCAAGTCAGAGAATTTGAACGCCGCCCATGTGCCGAGAATTATGGAGACCAGTGCAATTATCTGATCCGTAAACCCCTTTACAAGGCCTTGTATGACGGATGCGGCCAGACAAATTGACAATATGATGTCCAATGTGCACATTGCATAAAAAATTTACTAACTTTGCAGACTGCAAAAATACATAAAAACTATGACATTCAAAGAGTACAAGGGCTTGAATCTCGTGTCTGTCGGCAATGAAGTACTTGACCGATGGAAGAGGAATCATGCGTTCGAGAAATCACTCGAACTGAGAGAAGGCGCTCCGGAATTCATTTTTTTCGAGGGACCGCCGTCAGCTAATGGTATGCCGGGCATACATCACGTAATGGCCCGCTCTATCAAGGATGCCATTTGTAGATACAAGACTCAGACAGGATATAAGGTGAACCGCCGCGCAGGATGGGACACCCACGGACTCCCTGTGGAGATAGGCGTCGAGAAGAAACTCGGCATCCACAAGGATGACATCGGCAAGAAGATTTCCGTGGCCGAGTACAATGACACCTGCCGTCATGAGGTCATGAAGTACACCCGCGAGTGGGTGAACATGACCGAACGCGTCGGCTATTGGGTGGACATGAACGATCCGTATATCACTTACGACAACAGATACATTGAGACACTCTGGTATCTTCTGAAGAAGATTTACGACAAGGGGCTGCTCTACAAGGGCTTCTCCATCCAGCCGTATTCTCCGTCTGACGGTACCGGACTGAGCTCCCATGAATTGAACCAGCCGGGCTGCTATAAGGATGTCACAGATACGACAGCTACGGTACAGTTCGAGGTTATAAAGGATGCTAAATCGCAGCCTCTCTATGGTCTGGAGACATTGCCGGTGTACTTCCTGGCATGGACCACCACTCCATGGACATTGCCTTCAAACACGGCGCTTTGCGTGGGGCCGGACATCGAGTATGTAAGGGTAAAATCCTTCAATCCATATACCGGTGCTGAAGCTATCTATGTGGTAGCCAAGTCATTGGTGTCAGAATGGTTCAGCCCTAAGGCTGCCGAGCTCCAGCTCGAAGACTACAAGCCGGGCGACAAACTCATTCCGTTCAAAGTCCTTGACGGCACATTCAAGGGCTCTGACCTCGTGGGCATCAGATACCATCAGTTGATTCCATGGTTCAAACCGCTGGAAGGCGATGCGTTCAGGGTAATTCCGGGAGACTATGTTTCCACGGACGAAGGCACGACAGGTATCGTACACATTGCCCCGACATTCGGTGCCGACGACAAGAAGGTTGCCGCCGCTGCCGGTATTCCTCCGATGATGGTGCTGGACAAGAACGGCAATCCGCAGCCGCAGGTGGATCACGACGGCCGCTTCTGCTTGCTGGAAGACCTTGATCCTGAATATGTTGCTACGCATGTAGCTCCTGAATATAAAGAGTATGCAGGCCGTTTCGTGAAGAACGCCTTCGATGATTCATTGCCGAAGGATGCTCCGACTCTGGACATTGACCTTTGCATGATGATGAAGATGGACGGCAGGGCATTCAAGATCCAGAAGCATGTCCACAGCTATCCTCATAGCTGGAGAACCGACAAGCCGGTGCTCTACTATCCCCTCGACGCATGGTTCATCAAGACCACGGCCGTGAAGGACCAGATGGTGGCTCTGAACAAGACGATTACATGGAAGCCGGAATCTACCGGAACAGGCCGTTTCGGACAGTGGCTGGAAAACATTCAGGACTGGAATCTTTCCAGAAGCCGTTTCTGGGGAACACCGCTCCCTGTATGGCGCACCGAGGATGGCAAGGAAGAGAAATGCATCGGAAGCCTGAAAGAGTTCTATGCTGAAATCGAAAAAGCAGTCGCTGCCGGTATCATGGCATCCAATCCGCTGAAAGACAAGGGATTCAACCCGGAGGACATGAGCAAGGAGAACTATGATAAGATCGACCTGCACCGTCCTTACGTGGATGAGATTTTCCTCGTTTCCGAGTCAGGCAAGAAGATGTTACGTGAGAGCGACCTTATCGACGTCTGGTTCGATTCAGGTGCAATGCCTTATGCACAGGAAGGCTTGCGTTCGCTCGGACAGTCCAAGTTCGGCGCGACCGCGGATTTCATTGCCGAAGGCGTGGACCAGACTCGCGGATGGTTCTATACCCTCCATGCGATTCATACGATGATCAGCGGTACTCCTGCGTTCAAGCGCGTGATTTCCAATGGATTGGTGCTCGACAAGGACGGCAACAAGATGAGCAAGCGCTTGGGCAATGCCGTGGATCCGTTCGGTCAGCTCGACAAGTTCGGCGCAGATGCATTGAGATGGTACATGCTTACCAATGCCCAGCCTTGGGACAATCTCCGTTATGATGAGGCCGGTGTAGACGAAATCAGAAGAAAGTTCTTCGGAACACTATATAATACATATTCATTCTTCGCACTTTACGCGAATGTGGACAAGTTCGATATCAATGCTCCGGCGGTTCCTTATGAACGTCGTCCGGAAATCGACAGGTGGATCATTTCCCTGCTCAATACATTGATAAAGGATGTGAAGGCTGCTTACGAGGATTACGATGTGACTTCGGCAGGCCGTATGATTCAGGACTTCGTTTGCGACCATGTCAGCAACTGGTACGTGCGTCTGAACAGGAAGCGTTTCTGGGGCAGTGCGGACAATGAGGATAAACTCGCTGCATATCAGACACTCTACGAGGTATTGAAAGACATTGCGATACTTGCGGCTCCTATCGCGCCGTTCTATATGGACCAGCTTTATCTTGACCTGGTTCCGGACGGAGAGGAGTCAGTACATTACGTGATAATGCCGTCATGCGACGAGTCAGTCATTGACAAGGATCTGGAAGAGAGGATGGAACTTGCGCAGAGGGCATCTTCGATGGTGCTAGCATTGCGCCGCAAGGTGAACATCAAGGTCCGCCAGCCGCTTTCGAAGCTCATGATTCCTGTCATTTCCGACAAGGTCCGCGAGCAGCTCGAAAAGGTCAAGTCACTGATTCTCGGTGAGGTCAATGTGAAGGAGATAGAGTTTATTTCCGACACTACAGGCATCATTACCAAGAAGATACGTCCTAACTTCAAGACTCTCGGAAAGGTTTACGGCAAGAGGATGAAGGAGATTGCAGCAGCGTTCGGTGAGATTTCCCAGCAGGAGATCAATGCTATCCAGAATGCCGAGTCTGCCGGAACTTCTTATGACCTTAAACTGGAAGGCGGCGACGTCATCCTGAATCCTGGAGATTACATGATTTCTTCAGAAGATATGCCGGGATGGCTCGTGGCTTCGGAAGGTCCGCTCACATTGGCACTCGACATCGAGGTCAGCGAGGAATTGAAGAACGAAGGCATTGCGCGTGAACTTGTGAACAGGATCCAGAATATCCGTAAGGATAGCGGATTCGATGTTACTGACAAGGTCGAGGTGGCGCTTTATGCTGATGGCGAGGCTTACGAGGAGATTTCGAAAGCATTGGTGTCGTATAAGGAATATGTTGCTGCACAGACACTTGCGCTTGATATTACGTTGAAAGATGCTGCCGAGGCAGTTCCTGAGGCCGTGGAGGCTGAGTGGAATGAAGGTACCATCAGAATTGCTGTGAAACGCAGCTAAAAATCACATAAGATTATGGAAGAGACTAAACAGAACATGCAGACTCCGGAGAGAACCTGCTACAGCGATGAAGAGCTCGCGGAATTCAAGAAGATTATTCTGGAAATGCTCGAGAAGGCCAAGGCTGAGTACAATACTCTCAGGCAGGTCGTCATGCATAACGGAACCAATGATATAGAGGATACCACTCCTTCTTTCAAGACCGTTGAGGATGACGGCGCAATGCAGCTTTCGCGTGAGGAGGCTAGCCAGCTTGCACAGCGTCAATACAAGTTCATCCAGAACCTTGAGGCAGCGCTGGTGCGTATCGAGAACAAGACATACGGTATCTGCCGTGCTACCGGAAAGCTCATCCCTAAGGAGCGTCTCCGTCTCGTTCCTCATGCAACCCTTACCGTTGAGGCTAAGGAGAAGATGAACAAGAACAGGTAATACCATGAAAATATCCAGAGGCAGAGCTCTGCTTGTTACGGGAATATTGCTTGTGGTTATTGACCAGGTCATCAAGATCTTGGTCAAGTCCAATATGACCATCGGCGAGAATTTCAATGTCCTTGGCGATTGGTTCAAGATTCTTTTCATCGAGAATGAGGGCATGGCGTTCGGCATGAAGTTCGGCGGAATGTTCGGCAAATTCGTGCTGACGGCGTTCCGCCTGGTGCTGTTCGGTTTCCTCTGCTGGTGGATCACAAGTCTGAACCGCAAAGGCCGCAGGATTAAGGTCAATGCCGGAAAGGACAATGAGTCAGTGACTTACGAGCATGTGCCGACAGGTGTCCTGGTCGGCCTGACTCTCATAACGGCCGGTGCTTTCGGCAATATCATCGACTGTCTGTTCTACGGTCAGCTGTTTTCCGCATCGACGGCCTATGAGGTGGCCCAGTTCGGCGGTTCCTACGCGCCCGTGATGTTCGGCAAGGTAGTGGACATGTTCTACTTCCCTCTGATCGACACCACCTGGCCGTCCTGGCTCCCGTTCATCGGCGGCCATCCGTTCCGCTTCTTCGAACCCGTCTTCAATTTCGCAGACAGCTGCGTCACCGTCGGAGCCTTCTACCTCATCCTCTTCCAATACAAGTTCTTCGCCTCCGATCAGGAGAAGTAAATTTGGATTTTCCGGAGAGATGTTTGTGCGTCTGCTGTAAAGATGCTATTTTTGCCCATAATGGATTAGACATTTCTGCTATGGACAAGAAGAAATTGGACATCGCGTACTTTGTCTCTTTCTGCATTGAACAATACAAGAACGAGAAAGGTATGACTGGCACAGAAGCGATGCAGGAACTCGACAAATATGGAGTTCTTGACTATTTGTGCGAATTCTATGAGCCATTGCACACCCAAAGCCGGCAGTGGATTCTGGCCGACATCGACAATTTCATTAACCTCAGAAAAAACAAATAATATGAAACTGTATCACGGAAGTTTGGAAATAGTTGAAGTTCCTGAAATCCGTATCCCAAATCGCACGTTGGACTATGGATATGGATTTTATACTACTACTTCGTTTGAACAGGCTGAAGCATGGGTGCGCCGAAGAATGAAAGAATATGTAACCGAGAAGGGCAAATAGAACTCAAGTAGGTTTCAAACATGACTATGATATCGTCTACGGTCCTGTAGCAAATGATCGAGTTTATGCTGCTTTTGCTCTTTATGAGGGCGGTGTGCTTGACAAACAGTCGCTTATTCGAGAGCTCAAAACGTACAAGCTGGTTGATCAATATCTCTTTCACACGAGTCGTTCACTTGGATTTCTTACATTTTCAAAGGCGGAGGAGGTTAGTTTATGAATTTGAATGTAACTCAAAAGAATCTTCATTTGTTCCTGCCGTCCAAGGTCAGTCGTATGGTGGACATTGTTTCTGAAACAGAAGACATCAGTGTGGTCGCCGCTATAAAGAAGGTGTACCGTTCAGAGACTTACCGTCGTTTGGAAAACGAGAATACCAAGTTTTGGCATCTTGGCCCTGTCGCACTTTGCCAGGAATTGAAAATGAGGGGATAAGTTTTTGGCGGGACGCGGCCACGTGGGTAATATGTAACTCATTGATAATCAGATGTTTTTATAATAGTAGCGTGGAAACGTGGGCTTTTTTTGGCTGCGTTTCCACGCTGCGTTTTATAACTCATTGAAAATCAATGTCTCCATAAACCGAGCGTGGCCGCTTCCCGCCTGCCCGTCACGCCCACCGGTCCGCATGTTTATCTTACTGCGACCAAGATTTGGTACCGTCTAAAACGTTTTTCTGGAACCAAGTGTCATAATATTCATGTTTGGTACCATCTAAAACGTTTTCTCGGAACCGTTTGCTATGAACATGGGGCGTGGCTGCGTCCCGCCTGGCGGTTTTTTGGTGGTACCCCTGCAGACGCTGAACGCGTCGTGTGTTGACGCGCCCCGGCGGCGGTGGTGCCTCTGGAGGTTCGCTTCGCTCATCCCGTCAGGCTGCCGCCTGCCACCCATTCACAAGGTCATGGGCGACCATGCCTCCAGAGGCACCACCGCCGCCGGGGCTTCTGCTGTCACGTGGTTTCTCCGGATGATTATTTCCACGATTCGCTGCTGGAAAAACCGGTCTTGGTGAAAAAGACGCGGCATTTTTCTTGAAAAATCACGGATTTCATATAAAAAAAGTCTTTTCTGAGCCACGAAATGTCGTTTTTGGGATATTTTATGTGAAAAATTAAAAATTTTATTCGTTTTAATTTGATAGTTTTTAATCTGAATTTAGTTAAAAAACGTAAGTAAAATTGAGAATCTGCTATAAATCTGCATTTTATTAATCGTTATAACTTTAGCAACTACACGTAATTACGAAAAGTTACACTATGTTGCATTTTAAAAATGTATTTTATATATTTGCAGAAATCGCATTTGCAAAACGTCAGCGTATACGTGCACAAAGCGCTGCGGATGTACATGAATGTGGAAACAATATGTTAAACTAATCAATAATGCTTATGAGAAAGATTTGTCTTCTTTTCACGGCAGCCTTGATGCTTGGACTTTCTGTGGCAATGAATGCCCAGGTCCTTAAAGTGTCGGGTGTTGTTACGGATGCAGACACTGGAGAAGGAATCCCATTCGCGTCTGTCATAGTAAAAGGTACAATGAATGGTGTCAGCACTGATGCTGATGGATCGTACTCCATTTCTGCCAATAAAGGTGAAATCCTCGTGTTTTCCTCTATCGGATATAATACAGTAGAAATTACAGTCGGTGACAAGGCTGAATTAAATGCCAAACTGGAATCCGATAAGGAACTTCTGGATGAAACTATAGTCGTAGCCTACGGTACTGCTACCAAGAGTTCTTTCACTGGCTCTGCTGCCATGGTCAAATCCGAAACCATTGAAAATCGTGTAGCTACCAATGTGACGACAGCATTGGCAGGAACGACTCCTGGCGTGCAGGTCATTTCATCTTCCGGAGACCCAACCTCCAATGGAGGCGCCATCAGAATTCGTGGTATCGGCTCCATGAGCGCCAGCAGTGCCCCTCTGTATATCGTGGACGGAATGCCGTATGACGGCTCTATTTCAGGCATTAACCCTAATGATGTCGAGTCAATGTCTGTCCTCAAGGATGCTGCTGCGAGCGCGATTTATGGTGCCCGTGGTGCGAATGGTGTCGTTCTCATCACCACCAAGAAAGCCAAAGCCGGTGACGCAGTCATTAAATTCGATGCAAGATTCGGATCGAACTCTCGTCTCATACCTCAGTATGACGTCATCAGTGACCCTGGTCAGTATTATGAGACACATTACCGGATGATGTACAATTCTCAGATTTACGCAGGCAAGACCCAAGGCGAGGCCTATGCATATGCTGACAAGTATCTTCTTGACAAGGGCAATGGTGGACTCGGTTATCTTGTGTACACTGTTCCGGACGGGGAAAAGCTTATCGGTACCAACTTCAAGTTGAACCCTAATGCGACATTGGGATATTCTGACGGCAAATATTGGTATACACCTGACGATTGGTATGATGAAGTATATCACAACTCTTTCCGTCAGGAATACAACCTTTCCGTATCAGGTTCGAAAGACCGCTTTTCGTATTTCGGAAGCATCGGTTACTTGAATGACGGAGGTGTCGTAAGCAATTCAGGATTCAAACGCTACACAGCGCGTGTCAATACTGACTATCAGGCTAAGAAATGGCTGAAATTCACGACCAATCTTAGTTTTACCCACTCAGACTCTCAGGTCGCCGGTTACACATCAACCTTTGGTTCTTCCGGCAACGTATTCTATTACGCAAACATGATGGCTCCTATTTATCCTCTCTATGTCCGTGATGCTGAAACTCACGAGATTATGAAACAGGATGGCCGCACCGTATATGATGCGAATCAGACCAATTTCAGTCGTCCTGCATTCGTCGGAAATGCAGTACGTGACAACGAGGTAGACAAGAGAAAAATCTACAATGATGTGCTGAACGGTAAGATCGGTGGCGTTATAACCCCTGTGAAAGGTCTCTCACTGACTGCAAATATCGGTTTCATGAGCGATAATTCCAGAGCGAATACTCTTTACAGTCCATTTGGCTCTTCAAGCTCTGTTGACGGTGCGGTATATGTGAAAAATGTCAGATTGTTCACTGTCAATACTCAGTATCTTGCTGAATATAAGACGGATTTCGGAGGAAGCAGGCATAATTTCAATATTCTTGCCGGATTTGAAATGTACAAACTCAAATCTCAATCTTTCTCTGGTTCAAATGACCATCTCTTCAGCCCGCTCATCGGTGAGTTGGACAATGCTGACGGTACCAAAAATCGTATAGTCAATTCATCGACTTCTGATTATATGACTGAAGGTGTCCTGTCACGTGCGCAGTACGATTATGACGGACGTTATTTCCTCAGCGCATCTTACAGACGTGACGCTTCTTCCCGTTTCGCTCCGGGACATCGCTGGGGTAACTTCGGCAGCGTAGGTGCTGCATGGCTTATCTCCAAGGAGTCTTTTATGAGCGATGCGTCATGGGTCAACATGCTGAAATTCAAGGCTAGTTACGGTATTCAAGGAAATGACGACCTTGGTTCATATTTCCCTTATTCGGACCAGTACGCCCACTCTTATAATGAAGAAACCAAAGAGTACTCATTGTCCCTCTCGTACAAGGGTAATGAAGAACTTACTTGGGAGTCTTCACACTCTTTTAACATAGGTTTTGATTTCGAACTTTTCAATGGCTATTTGAACGGTACCATAGAATACTTCAACCGCAAGACCTCGGATCTCCTTTATAACAAGGACGTGCCGCTTTCTGCGGGTAACCCTACAGGTTCTTATCCGGTCAACGTAGGTTCTATCAGAAACTATGGTGCGGAAATATCTCTCGACGGCAAGATTATCAATATCAAGAACGTGTCCTGGACATGGAATGCCAACTTCAGCCACTATAAGAACAAGATTCTTTCTTTGGATGACAGCGTTTCAGAGGAAGGCATCAAAGGAAGTAACTTTATCTATAAAATCGGTGGTTCTCTGTATGACGCATATATGTACAAATTTGCCGGTATCGATAAGGAAACGGGTAAGTCAATGTATTACCAGACCGTTACTGACAAAGATGGAAATGAGACAATGCAGACTACTACAGATTTCGATAAGGCAACTCAGCTGGAGTGCGGCACCGTTCTTCCTAAACTCTACGGCGGAATCGGTACTTCATTGAATGCTTTTGGCTTTGATTTCTCTGTGCAGTTGTCTTATCAGTTGGGAGGAAGGTACTATGATGGTACATATCAGGCACTCATGCATACATCTTCAGGTGCCGGCATGGCATGGCACAAAGATGCTCTGAAAGCATGGACACCTGAAAACACCGACACTGACATTCCTCGTCTTGACGGCAGTACAGCTGAAGGTCAATCCGCTATCGACAAGTATCTTATCAGCTCAAATTATCTGAGCATAAATAATGTTACTCTCGGATACACATTCCCTAAGAAATGGACAAATGCCATCAAGATTGAAAGTCTCCGTATTTATGTTACCGGTGACAATCTTGCGGTGTTTGCGGCCCGTAAGGGTGTCGACCCACGCTACTCTATGGGGCTTGGCAGTTTCACTTCGGGATCGGGTCTTAACAGCGGTTCATACTCTGCAATGAGGAATATCACCGGAGGTATTACACTTACATTCTAAAAAAAGGAGAAGTAATATGAAAATCTTAAGATATACAATATTTACGGCCGCAGCATTGACATTGGCTTCCTGCTCGGATATTGACAACCTGCAGCCGCAGGGCGGGACCCTCTTGTCTGAACAGGTGAAGGAAATCAACACCATCCTTCCGGAAAGAGCAGAAGCTTCTTTCTCCGGAATGTATGTGAAGCTTGGACAGCCACTTAGTTTGGACTTGTGGAAGAGTGCGCGTCCTGATGATTTTGGATTCATCATGATGGCGTTTTCCAATGATGCCGAGGGAGCAGACCTGGTGCTTCCTGATACCGGTTATAACTGGTTCAGCGTTTGTGGGGAATACACTTCCCGAAATGCGGACTATGCCAATCCGTTCATCAGATATTCTGCTGCATATAATGAAATTGCTCTTGCCAATACCGTCATTTCTTCGTATGCTGTAACTGAGAATACCCCGAAAGAAGTTTACTACAATATCGCACAGGCTAAAGCCGTGAGGGCATTCACGTATTTGAACCTTGCTCCGTATTATCAGTTCAATTATCAGATAGCAAAAGATAAGCCTTGCGTTCCGATTGTAACTGAAGCGACTACGGATTTTGCAAACAATCCGAGAGCAACCGTGGAAGAGGTATATAAACTTATTGTGGATGATCTTAAATACGCAATTGAAAAGCTCGATGGATATAAGAGACCGGACAAATCGAAGATTGACCAGCAGGTTGCCTATGGCCTTCGTGCAAGAGCATATCTGGATATGGGAATGTGGGCTGAAGCTGCATCTGATGCAGAAAAGGCAGCTGTAGGATATACTCCGGCTACCATCGAGGAGGTTTCTGTTCCGTCTTTTTACAACATTGCGGAGCATAACTGGATTTGGGGATATGATATGACGGTAGATCAGGCACAAAGGTCTACTGCCGCGACTTCCAGCGCTTGGCTCCGTTCTTTGTCGGGAGACTCTTATGCGGCGGCCACTCAGAATTATGCGCGGTGCAATACGTTGCTTTATAATAAGATCCCTGCCACCGACGTGCGTAAAAATTGGTGGGTAGATGAGGACCTCTATTCTCCTCTTTTGGACAAGATTTCTTGGGATGGCAAATCCGGAAAAGACTTGGCTAATTTGGAAATCACTAATACCAAACTTGCGTTCCTGCCATATACCAATGTGAAATTCGGCATGTACACTGTCGGCGGAACTACTAATGAAGAGGATTGGCCGTTTATGCGTGTCGAGGAGATGTTGCTGATCCGTGCGGAAGCACTCTACAGAAGCGGACAGCAGGAAGAGGGTAAGAAGGTGCTCAGCGACTTTGTGAAGACATACAGGGACACGGACTATAATGTAAATGCGACTGGCCGCAAATTCGAGGATGAGGTTTGGTTCCAGCGCCGTGTGGAACTCTGGGGAGAAGGCTTCGCCTGCTCAGATGCGAGACGTCTCAATAAACCTCTCGTAAGATTCCATGATAATGCCGAAAGCACCAATATGCCTGCGAAGTTCAGGTTCAATATGAAAGCTGACGACGGGTGGCTTCTTCTCAGGTTTACGACCAGTGAACTCAATACGAACTTTGCGGTTGTGGACAACAATGAAGGCTCTCTTCCTGTACAGGACCAGAATCCTGAACTTAGAGATGGCGTTACGGATTAATATTAAAATTCTGACATTATGAACAAGTTATTTAGAAACATACTTTTTCTTTCATCTTTGACTCTTGTCCTGGCTGCATGTCAGGAGGAGAAGGTCGAACCGGGTGAAAAAGATTTGGACGGATGCTATGGGGTATATTTCCCTGCGCAGGACAAAGCGGTAAAACTGGTCTTGGACCCTGCGGATCCGACTTCCACGAAAATCACCGTAATGCGTAAGAATTCTGAAGGTGAGATAACGGTGCCGGTGACCGTGGCTGATACAAGCAAGCTTTTCAAGTTTGCTCCTATTACGTTCAAGGATGGACAGGCTGAAACCACCATTGACGTTACTTTCGACGGAATAGGTATCGGTAATACTTATCTTGCATCTTTGACTATCGAAGATCCTGCATATGCGTCCAAGTATAACAGTAATCCTATATCCATCGACGTAAAGGTTCTCCGTGAAAAGTGGAATAACCTTGGTGTTGGAACTTGGGTGGAACATGGGGTCTTTAATTTCGATGCTCCTGAGAATGTGATCATACATCAGAATGATCTGGACAAGACGAAATATAGAATTTATATGAGGTATCCTGATCCGGAGAAAGAGGGTGAGGAATATGCTTTGTATAGCCCGAAGAGTGATGAATATTTGTCTTTGCGCCTCCTTAAATCAGGCGAGGTTGTGAAATCGAAAACTAAAGAGTTCAAAGTGGATAAAGATGGCCTTGTGCTGTTCGACATCTTCGATACTGGTATACCTTATGACACGGGACAGCCGAATATTTGGTTCGTTCATCCGTTCAACTTTAGTGATCCTGTGAATTTGTGGTACTATAACAAGGTGATTTCTTATCAAGATGATGGAGTTACTCCGGCCGGAATCCAGCTCGCTCCAAATTACTATATTAATGGTGTTGGAGCTATTGACAGATCACAGGAAGATGGTATTATTACAATTGTGTTCCCTGGTGCGGTTCTTACAGATTATACTATAAATGTCTCGGTAGGCGAGACCGTTGACGGTGAAATTCCGGTTGAGTTTGCTCTTGGTGCGGATGTCGCCACTGCCAAGTATGCAGTTTACGAGGGAGAACTCAGCAAGGCTGCCGCTGAAAGGCATGCAAATGCCATCGTCAAGGGAGATGAGGAATCCAAGGTTGTGCCTGAGACAGGAGCTGTTTCGTTGACACTTGATAAGTCCGGCGTCTATTCGTTGGTGGCTGTGTCGCTTGACGACAAGAACGAGTTCCAGAAAAGTGCTGTAAGCACATTCAACTATGTCGCCAAAGGAGACGAAGAAAAGTATCCTGTTACTGTATCGGCCGGACTTGAACTCACATCAAGGTATGAGCCGGAAGGATATACTAAGGTTAACTCTGCATTGTTCTATGTCTATGGTAAGAATTTGACGGAAGTCAAGGCAAGCCTTATCCCTACAGCCAAGTTGGATCCTACGAAGTTGGATAGTCTTGCTCGCGAGCCGAAGTCTGTCAGTGACAGTATCCTGAATCTTGTAAATACGACAGGATGGACTGACCTTTTCACAGAATTGGCACCTGTTACTGATTATACTCTTATCGTTTGGGCTTCAAATGGTTATCGGTCTAAAGTCGTTACCTCGGAAATCACGACTGAAGGACTAGCTAGAGTAAAGAAAGGAACGGGAACGTATACCTATTCGCTAGTCTTTTTGGATGAAGACAAAAAGCCTCAGACAGGCAAAGATCTGGGCCTGTATGCGGATCCTAATTATGAAAACACTTATGTAATCGAAGATTGGGGATATGGTGTAGAGTTGAAGTTTACTTATGATGCCAAATCCGGTGAGATAAAGGTTCCGCTTCAAACGACCGGTGCAGCAGGAGAAGCTGGTGTGATTTTCATCCAGGAAGCGAAGGATTATTTCACTCCGGAGACTTACAAGGACTATGATAAGCTTCCTTCCAGCAGTTATGCAGATGGTACTTACAGTTTTGCCCTTGCATATTTTGATGAAGGTGGTTTATATAACGCTGGAGTAGAAACATTTAAGTTGGATGGCGCCGTTGAGTCCGGCTCGATATCTTCCAGAAATACCGGAAGAGTATTCAAGTCTGCGGGCCTCTGTGCTGAAAGGGAAAACGTGACAGCAAACTTCGTAGCAAGGGAAATTCCTGCCAATTCTGTTGTCAAGAAGATTGAATTTGCAAAAAAGTCTGCCGAACTGGTGAAATAATGCTATGTAAAAATAGATAAAATGCTGAAAGACAGAACCTGTGGCCGATGAATGCTCGGCTGCGGGTTTTGTCGTATTGACTTCAATATGAAATATAAATATTTGATGATTGCCGCTGCTCTTGCCGTGTCGTGCACAGCGGAATTGGATACCGGTACGGATGCGGTGAGGGAAGCTTCCCTTGCATTGTCCAGAAAGGTCGTAAATACGAAATCCCGTCAAACTGCTGATGATGAATTCCTTCTCAAGTTTGACAAGGTGCCGGGCGTGGAATTGCTTGACAGCATATGCGCTATGGGGGCTGTTTCCGTGGAGCCGGTATTTTTGCCGATGCCGGGGAAAGAAACATTGAGAGCCAAGTTCGGTCTGGACAGATGGTATTCTGTGAAATTGGACAATGCCGAATCCCTGGAAAAGATTGTCCGCGAGTGCGCAGTGCTTTCCGCCGTCGGGACTATTGAATATAGTCAGATGTATAGAAAGGCCTCTGATGAGGTCTCGCATCCATATTATCCTTCAAATAGCATCTCATTGGCCGCGGCATCCGACAAAATTTTCAATGACCCTTCTCTCGGAGACCAATGGCATTATGTGAACAATGGTGACCAATCTGTTGCCAGGTCGGCATATAAAGGAGCGGATATCAATGTAAAAGATGTCTGGAGGACATTGACGGCTGGAGACAATTCCATCGTCGTGGCTGTCGTTGATGAAGGCGTCAAATATACCCGCCCTGATCTTGCCGCAAATATGTGGACGAATCCTAAAGAATCGGCAGATGGCACGGATACGGATGGAAATGGTTATGTGGATGATATCCATGGATATAATTTCATATCCAAAGGGCCTGTCGCATGGACCGCCGAGGGCAATTCGGGACACGGAACACATTGTGCAGGAACAATTGCCGCAGTGAATAATAATGGGCAGGGTGTCTGTCGCATCGCCGGAGGAACAGGAAAGGGCGATGGCGTGCGGATAATGTCCTGCCAGATTTTTGACGGTAAGTTGGGCGGAGATTCGAGAACCATAGCCGAAGCTATAACGTATGCGGCAGATAATGGAGCGTCGATAATATCATGCTCTTTCGGATATAATGCAGGGGTTTTCTTCTCCGATGCGGACTATATAAACAACAATGGCTCGTTGGAAAGCGATGCGATCCATTATTTCGAGGCCACCAAGAACAATGACGTCCTGGACGGCGGCATCGCGATATTCGCGGCAGGAAATGATGCCAAGCCGTACTGTGCATACCCGGGGGCGCTCAGTGATGTAATCAGCGTGTCTGCATTCGGACCGGACTATCTGCCGGCGTATTATACCAATTACGGGCCTGGCTGCAATATTACCGCTCCAGGAGGAGAGGCATTGCTTGCTCCTTGGACTTCATCCAAGTCCGAAGTACTTTCGACATTGGTCTCGGAAACAAGCAAGGGTTCTGCCGATTATGGTTATATGCAGGGTACTTCTATGGCTTGCCCTCATGTCAGCGGAATAGTGGCATTAGGACTTTCGTATGCGAAAAAGCTTGGCAAGACATTTACTGTCAGCGAGTTCAAGAACTTGTTGCTCGCTTCTACCAATGATTTCGAGTCCCGCCTTTCATATGCGACCAAGGACTATGTGAGCGACCCTGGAGAGGGCCCCGGCAGCATGGGAGCATATAGGAAACAGATGGGAACCGGAGCTGTCGACGCATGGAAACTTATGATGAACATCGAGGGAACGCCATGTCTTACTGCTGAAACCGGACGAAATCAATGGCTTGACCTTTCTAGTCTTTTCGGGACGTCCTCGATAAATTTGAAATATATTGATGTCGAATATTCTGAAGATGATGCCCGGGCCGTCGGATTGGAGGAGAAGCCGTATATTGAGTTCGGAAGACTTTATGTCCATCCGACCAAGTGTGGTTCCATCAAGGTTAAAATCAATGCGATCGGCGGAGGTGAAACGCTTGGCGGAGAAACGTCCATCGGAGGTATGGCGTTCAGCCGCACGTGTTCGATAATTGTAAGATCTCATAAAAGTGGAAATGGAGGCTGGTTATGATCAAAAAATTGGCAATGACGGTTGCCGTGGCGGTGGCTGCGGCTTTTGCGGTGGCTTGCGGCAGTAAGGAAGACAAGGCGGCAAGCGTGGAAGGCGAATGGGAGCTGGTGGATGTGGAATTTGCCACCAAGAGCGCTGTCGTAGGCTCCGAAACGGTGTCTGTATATGTAAATTTCGACGCGAAAGGGACGTTTGCGATGTATCAGAAGCTGGGCGAAGGACGCTTCAGAAAGTTCTCCGGCACATGGTCTTGTTCGAACGGTCTTTTGAACGGGACCTACTCGGATGGCAAGAATTGGGGCTGTCCATATAAGGTTTCCCGTGACGGAGATACGCTTGTGATGGTATCATTTCCTGACGGGAAAGATACTTATACCTATCGCAAATGCACAATTCCCGACGAAATCAAGAAAAATTCATGGCTTTTTCTGAAAATGTGAAAATTAGCTCGTTTTTCCATCGGAAAATGTGAAAAAAGTCGTGTAACTACTTAAAAGAAAGATAGATAGCTTTTTGAAGGTTTGGAAAGCTAATCCGGAAAGAAAACCTTTAATAGTGAAGGTCAATACTCATGAAAGAAGTGAGACGGCAGGTGTGATTTAGTTTAAAAGTACCATTCTTTCCAAAATATACTATATTTGCGCTCGATTTTTTGGAAAATATATGTTGATAACGATTGCAAGACAATGCGGATGCCGCGCTCTTGACGTCGGAGAGATTCTCTCACGACATTATGGCATACCGCTTTACACCAGGAAAAGCCTTATGGCAAAGGCTGCTGAGATGGGAATCTTGGATGAAATGACGAGCTTCTTCGAAGAAAGGCCTGTGGATGAAATCATGTCTGCTATAGCTGAATTGCCTTTCGAAAGAAGTGCAGTGAGAGAAAAATTCCGTAGCGCATTCATGAAAATGATTGGTAATGAAGACTGTATAGTAATCGGGCGATGCGGTAATTTTATTTTTAAAGACAGGAAAGACCTCGTGACTGTGTTCTTGCACGGCAGCCTTTCTGACAGGATTGCCAATGCTGCTGAGGAGGAGAATCTGAGCATGTCCCAGGCGGAAGAGTTTGTTCACACGACTGATGACTGCCGTGTTTTATATCATAGTTTTTACACGGGACTTACTTGGGGATATGCACCAGAGTATGACTTGTGCATTGACACATGCCGTGTAGGGACTGGGAGGACGGCGGCAATAATCGAGGATTATATTTCGAAGTTATGAAGTTCGTCATTCAGTTTCTGATAATCATCGGCTTTTCCTTCGTGGGCGAGTTCTTTCATTATGTGATTCCGCTCCCGATTCCAGCGAGTATCTATGGAATAGTGCTCCTGTTTGTCTCGCTCGAGTGCAAGTTGTTGAAGGTCAATGATGTCCGCGATGTCAGTTCGTTTCTTATAGCTGTGATGCCGATGATGTTTATCCCCGCGGCTGTGGGGCTGATTACGTCATGGGATATTATCAGCGGTTCGCTTGTGAAGTATGTTGTGGTCACGTTTGTCACTACGTTTGTGGTGATGGGAGTTTCCGGTCTTGTTACGCAAGTTGTTATTCGTAGAGGAAAGAGCAAATGAAAGAGTTGTTTATGGATTCAGTGTTCTTCGGGGTGCTGATAAGTTTGGGTTCATATTTTTTCGGCGTATGGCTGAAGGAGAAGATCCGGTGGTCCCTGATGAATCCGCTGTTGATATCGATAATTTTGGTGATCGTCATACTTCTTTGTGCAGGAGTGAGCTATGATTCTTATATGAAGGGAGCGAATTTCATCGGATATCTGCTTACTCCAGCGACGATTTGTCTTGCTGTCCCTTTGTATCAGCAGGTTGAGCTTTTGAAGAAGAATTATAAGGCTGTGATAGCGGGAATCTGTTCAGGAGTTTTGTCTAGCATTCTATCTGTAATAGCATTGGCCTTTACCTTCCATTTCGATCATGCCTCCTACGTCACTTTCCTCCCGAAATCCATCACGACAGCCATCGGAATCGGTGTGACGGAGGAATTGGGCGGCTATGTCCCGGTAACGGTGGTGGTGATCATCATAACAGGAGTGATAGGGAATATTTTCGCAGAGAAATTCCTGAAACTCATGCACATAGAAGAGCCGATCGCGAAAGGTATAGCCATAGGTTCGTCATCTCACGCGATAGGAACTACAAAAGCGATGGAGATGGGTGCCATAGAAGGTGCGATGAGCAGTCTCTCGATAGTCGTCAGCGGAATTATTACCGTCTTCGCCGCCTCGTTCTTTGCCGGGGTAATATAAATTGGTGTATCGCTTTGTTGTTGGGCATTTGGTTCCATCTAAAACGTTTTTCCGGAACAAAACGTCGTGATATTACGATTTGGTGTAACTTAAAACGTTTTTCCGGAACCGTTTACGATGAACGTGGCTGTGGATGTTAACATGGATGCCGGCGATGAAAAATCCCATTACTTGGAAAAGTTGTAAAATTAGCATATATTTACCTTGGAAAAGTTGCGAAAGTATCACTGAAACGCCTTGCGTAAATTGTAGACCATATGCTTAATAGAAAGATTGACAAAGAGATAGACTATCACTTCTCAAATTCGCGAAAAGCGCTATTCCTTACTGGTGCAAGACAGGTTGGGAAAACCTATTCAATACGGAAATATGCGCAGCAGCACGACTTGAACCTTATTGAGTTTAATTTTCTGCTTCAGCCGGAAACCAAAAGTATTATCGAAGGCGCGGGAGATGTCAAACAATTATTGTTAAGGATTTCGGCGTATTCGAGTGTGCCGTTTGAGAGCGGCAGAACTTTGATCTTCTTCGATGAAGTGCAGGAATGCCCGGACGTGATGACTTGGGTTAAGGCCTTGGTGGATGACGGGAATTACTTCTATGCCTTGAGTGGTTCACTGTTGGGCGTTGAGCTAAAGGATATACGTTCTGTCCCGGTGGGGTATATGTCAGAACTGCAAGTGTTTCCGTTGGATTTTGAAGAATTCGTCACAAATTTGGGATTGCCGGAAAATGTATTGAAGTCGGTCAGATTATCTTGGACGGAAAAGAAACCTGTAGATGCCTACCTGCACGATAAGATGATGCAGCTTTTCAATCTGTATCTTATAGTTGGTGGAATGCCGGCAGCAGTTCAGGCTTATATTGATTCGAACAATATTCAGAAGGTGGTGAAGGAACAACGGGATATTATCAATCTGTATAAGAAAGATATAGCACGCTACGATCGTGACGTCCGGAAAAAGCTCTACATTGATGAAGTATTCGATCTTATTCCTTCTGAATTGAACTCCAAGAACAAGAGATTCATTCTCAAGCGTCTCAATGAGAATATGACTTTCGGAAGACACGAGAATGATTTTATCTGGCTTAAGGATGCAGATATGGCTCTCCCGACGTACAATGTTGAGGAACCGGTTTCTCCGTTGAAGCTGAACGAACAGCGGAACCTGTTTAAACTATTTCAGAACGACGTTGGACTGCTTTCCTGTCAGTATTCGTCCGGTGGTATACAGTTGAGCATTCTTCAGGGTAAAGTAAATGTGAATTATGGAAGCGTGTTTGAAAATGCAGTTGCTCAAGAACTCCATGCTCATGGTTGGAAATTGTACTATTTCAACAGCAAGAAGCAAGGGGAAATAGATTTCGTCTTGGAGACGGACGACGAAGTCATCCCTTTGGAGGTTAAGTCCGGAAAGGATTATGAGCGTCACAATGCTCTGTCCAAAGTTCTGAATTCTCCTAACTATGGGATACGAAGAGCGGTAGTTCTATGCAACGACAATCTCCACGTGAATGGCAATGTTGAATACTTGCCCATATATATGATTATGTTTATAGTCAGGCCGGAAGAACCGAAGGATTTGATATACAAAGTGTGTTTACCGGAATAATTCCTGATTCTGCATTGAAAAATTTGTAGCCCGGCTTTGTCATTTCGGCGAGATGTCGTAACTTAACGCGCTTAATTTTGATTGCGCAGTGATTGCTAAAAAGGGATATGTCAATATGCTGGCTCTTGGAGTGCTCGCCGTCTCATGTACGGTCGGGGCCCCGGAGACAGACTATAATGAAGACGGAACATTGGCCAAGATAGTCAATGCTCCGCTTTATTGTGATAATGTGGATGGTATCCTGGTGAAATTCAAAGACTTGCCTGACGAAATCGACGCGGAGACAGTACGTGGAGCCGGGGCGGAAATCGCTGGCAGCGTCTTCCCGGAAAACGGCAGGAAGAGCATTTGCGGGCTGGAAAGGTGGTATCATGTGATACCGGAAAAAGGCCACTCCGCTTCGGACGTCGCCCGGAAACTTGCGGCAATGGAGAACATCGAAACCATAGAATACGATGCCCCGTTCCTGAAAGTCTCTGACAGTGAATGCTGTCCGTGCGAAGAAGTGGCGACCAAAGCGGCATCTTCCCAGCATGTTTTCGATGACCCGCTGCTCGCAAGACAATGGCATTACCGCAATACCGGCGACAAGTCTGTAGCGGAATCCGCAGTCGCGGGGGCTGATATCAATGTTGCCGATGTCTGGCGGAAGATAACGGGCGGTGACAACACCATCATTGTCGCGGTAATCGACGAAGGCGTGAAATACAATCATCCTGACCTTGCAGCCAACATGTGGACGAATCCTGATGAGATAGAAGACGGCACGGACACGGACGGAAATGGCTATGTGGATGATATCCATGGCTTTAACTTTGTTACCAACGGACCTCTCACATGGGACAAGGAGAAGGACCAGGGACATGGGACGCATTGCGCCGGAACCATTGCAGCCGTGAACAATAACGACAGGGGAGTCTGTGGTGTCGCGGGCGGAACCGGGAAAGGTGACGGCGTCAGGATAATGTCCTGCCAGATTTTGGACAACAGCGCCGGAGGTACGCCGTCGGTGGTGGCGAAAGCCATACGCTATGCCGCGGACAACGGTGCATCCATAATATCCTGCTCGTTCGGCTACCAAAACGCGGCATATTATTCCGACGGCGCCTACAAAAGAGGAAATTCGGGGCTCAATGCCATTGAATATGACGCACTTATGGATTTCGAGGCGACACGGAACAATGATGTTCTGGATGGCGGAATCGCGATTTTCGCGGCAGGAAACAAGACGAAGGCCTATGCTTCGTACCCGGGCGCATTGAGCGACGTGATATGCGTGACGGCATTCGGCCCGGACTTTCTGCCGTCGTATTATACGAACTATGGCGCGGGATGCAATATCGCGGCTCCGGGAGGGGAACCATATCTGAAGCCGGTTTCGCCGAGGTCATGGGTGCTCTCCACACTGCCTACCGAAAAATATGACTCCGGTTATGGCTACATGTATGGAACATCGATGGCTTGCCCTCATGTCAGCGGTGTCGCCGCTCTGGGTCTGGCATACGCGAAGAAACTTGGTAAGAAATTTACTGTCAAGGAGTTCAAGAGTCTTCTGCTTTCATCTGTAAATGACATTGACTCGGGCCTGTTGGGCGCTGTCAAGGACTATGGCGAGGGCACGACAGTCGTGGCACCTCAGCCGGGAGTCTATAAGGGAAAGATGGGCACGGGCGCTGTCGACGCATGGCGTTTCATGATGAATATCGAGGGCACGCCTTGCTCGGAAGCGGTTTGCGGCAAGTTGCAGGGCATTGACCTGTCGGAATGGTTCGGCGCGTCATCATCGCAGCTGACTTATGGAAAACTGGAATATTCCGAGGACGATATGAAGAGCCTGGGCCTGAAAGAAGCCCCATACATAAATCGCGGGAAACTCTACCTGCACCCCACCAAGTGCGGGTCAATGAAAATAAAGATCAATGCCGTGGGAGGCGGCAATCGTGTCGGCGATGACTCGGCCATGGGCGGCATGGCGTTCAGCAGGACGGTGTCCATCATCGTGAGGACTCATCGCAGCGGCAATGGAGGATGGCTATAAACGTGACAACATATAAATTTATGAAAACGAAAAAGATAATATTGATGGTGGCGTTGGCTGCATTGACTTGCAGCTGTGCCAAGGAGAACATTGTAAATGAAGGAGGTCCGAAACCGGCAGCTTCGAAGGTGATAAATACGCCGGAAAACGCTGATGCCGAGTCAATTCTGATATATGTGGCAGATGGCGTGGCCGGTACGGGAGCTATTGACTCCATCGCCAAGGAGGCGGGAGCATTGGCATGCAAACCTCTTTTCGAGTCCTATCCCGGACATGAGGAGGACGAGCGGAGATTCGGTCTTGACCGCTGGTACAAGCTGGATTTGAAGAAAGGAACTTCGCTGGAAACGGTGGCGACGGCATTGTCCTCGCAGAAAAAGGTCGAGCGCGTGCAGTACAATACACGCATGCGTAATGTCGTGACGCGCAGGCCGCACCCGTATGTCTCCAATATCCAGACGAAAGCGGTGCAGAACTCGAATGCCGCGTTCAATGACCCGATGCTTTCGAAGCAATGGAGTTATCATAATGCCGGCAATGGGAATCCGGTGTGGAATTCCGTGGCAGGGGCAGATGTCAATGTCGTGGACGCGTGGAAACTTACTGCCGGCGACCCTTCGGTCATCGTGGCGGTCGTGGATGAGGGCGTGGCTTATAGCCATCCTGACCTTGCCGCGAATATGTGGTCTGATCCGAAGACCGGAAAACATGGCTATAACTTCGTTACGGACACGGACAGGATTACATGGACAGATGCGAACGATTCTGGTCACGGAACCCATGTCGCGGGAACTATTGCGGCTGTAAACAACAATGGCATAGGTGTTTGCGGTGTTGCCGGCGGTACCGGGAAAGGTGATGGCGTAAGGATCATGTCATGTCAGATCTTCTCGGGAGATAAAGGTGGAGAGGCTTCGATGATCGCCGCTGCAGCGAAATATGCGGCTGACCATGGCGCGAGCATTCTCCAGTGCTCGTTCGGTATAAATGGCGGCGAAGTTACCTCTGACAATGATTATTTGTCTGACGATGATGCGAGTGCGGAAGTTGCAGCCTACAGATATTTTGCCGGCCTGAGGAGAGACAATCCGATAGGCGGAGGCCTGGTGATTTTCGCTGCCGGCAATGAAACTTATCCGATGTCCGGCTATCCGGGAGGAATGACAGAGTTTATATCGGTGACTGCAGTCGGATGCGACAACAGGCCGACATCTTATACCAACTACGGCCCTGGTTGCAATATTGCCGCTCCGGGAGGAGACTCCTACTCTGCCTGCACCACAAAGTCGAATCTCAAGTATGCGACATTAAGTTCGAGCATCCTTTCCACGATGCCGCTCGAATTGGAAAACGAATATTATGACGGTTCCGGTTACGATTATATGGAAGGGACTTCGATGGCTTGCCCTCATGTGTCCGGTGTGGCTGCACTCGGACTGTCATATATGAAGAAACTCGGAAAGACCTGCACCGTAGATGAGTTCAAGTCAATGCTTTTGACATCAGTGGACGAGATTGACAAATATTGCACCGGAAGCACATACTTTTATAATGATAAAAGCGAGGTTAAATCGGTTAATTACGGCGGATATAAAGGCAAGATGGGAACAGGTGCCGTCGATGCATGGAAACTGCTGATGAATCTGGAAGGGACCCCTTGCGAAGTGATGACGGTGGGAGACGAGCAGACATTGGACCTCGGAAAATATTTTGGGAACGCCTATAAGTCATTGACATATACCGGCGTGGAAATTTCGTCGGAGGATCTGGAGGTGCTCGGGCTGAAATCGGCACCGCAGGTTGCGGGCGGTAAACTGACATTGAAACCGGTGAAATCGGGCAATGTGAAGATTACGGTGAAGGCCGTGGCGGGCGGTCAGAACGTCGGCACCGGTTCGACGATGGGCGGCATGGAAATTTCCAGAACGGTCTCCGTGCTTGCAAGAGGTGTGAAGGCTTCCAACGGAGGCTGGTTGTAGGTCAATTTAATGAGTTGAAATCATGAAACTTTGGAAAATTATGATGGCGGCAGCTCTGGCCGTGGTGATGTCGGGCTGCGCGAAAGAAGACAAGGATATTTGCGGGGAGTGGCATCTGTCTGATATAAGTGTAGTTACCAAGGCACAGGAGCCGTATGAGGTGTCTGTTTATCTGGCATTCTCCAAGACCGGCGGCTTCGACCTGTATCAGAAGCTGCAGGACGGAAAGTATGTCCATTATACCGGAAACTGGGAAATGGTGGATGGCCAGCTCTATGGTTTCTACGCAGACGGCACGCCTTGGGGCGCGGGCAGCTATGCGGTGTCATTGTCCTCTAAAACATTGAAACTCACCGCGAACAACGGTTCGGGCGAGGTGACGACTTATAAGAGAGAGAAAATTCCTTCATCAGTGAAGGAGAGCAAATAATGAAGAAAACCGGATATATTGAAATCAGGGGAGCGAAGGCTCACAACCTCAAGGGCGTAAGCCTGGATATCCCGCGGGGAGAATTCGTGGTGGTTACGGGCCTGAGCGGCAGCGGTAAATCATCATTGGCTTTCGACACGATTTATGCCGAAGGCCAGAGGCGTTATATGGATACGTTGTCCACTTACGCCAAGCATTTCATGGGCGTTCTGGAAAAGCCGGAAGTCGATGAAATCAACGGCCTTAGCCCTATCATCGCCATTGAGCAGAAGACCACCGGAAACAATCCGCGTTCCACGGTGGGGACCATCACCGAAATTTTCGACTTCCTGCGTCTGCTTTATGCCAGGGCGTCCAGAGCGTACTCGCCGGTGACGGGGAAGGAAATGGTGCGCTATACGGACGAGCAGATTGTCAGTCTGATAATGCACAATTACAATGGCAGGAAATGCTACCTTCTGGCGCCGCTGGTCCGGGGCAGGAAGGGACATTACAGGGAGCTGTTCGACCAATTGCGTAAACGTGGCTTCACCCAGGTGCGCATCGACGGCGAACTGCATGACCTCTCGACCGTCACGGCATTGGACAGATACAAGGCGCATTTTATTGAACTTGTGGTAGATAGGCTGAAGCCGGTGCCTGGGGACGACAAGCGTGTGAAGGATTCTGTGACCATTGCGCTGGGGCGCGGAAAGGGCTCCGTGGCGGTGATGGATCTGGAAACCGGGGAGCTTCAGCATTATTCGAAGCATCTCGTGGACCCGGATTCCGGCATTTCGCTTCAGGAACCTGCTCCGCATTCATTTTCATTCAATTCGCCCGAGGGGTATTGCCCTCATTGCAAGGGACTTGGAAAGATTGTGAATGTGGATATCGACGCCATCATTCCAGACAGGTCGGTTTCTATCGCGGACGGGGGCATCATCCCGCTCGGCAAGATCCGGGAGACCAAGAAGTTTGATATAATCCGCTCAATAGCAAGAAGATATGACTTTTCGCTCTATGACCCGATAGAGGATATTCCGGATGAAGCGGTTTCGCTTATCGTATATGGTTCGGATGAATTGTTCCGCGTGGGCGACGGGACGCTTTCTGAAATGGTGGCGTTTCCGGGAATCGTGGATGATATAGAGGAAAAAATCGTCTGCCCGGTCTGTCATGGAACGAGGCTGAATGAACAGACGAACTGTTTCCGCATCGACGGGAAAACCATATCGGAAGTGGCGGCCATGGAGATGTCCACCCTGGCGGAATGGTTTGCTGAACTTCCGTCGAAACTAACTGACAGAGAGAACATTATAGCGCGGGATGTACTCAAGGAACTTAAAGAACGTACCGGCTTTATGCTGGATGTCGGTCTGGATTACCTCTCGCTCGACAGGGCCACGGCATCATTGTCCGGCGGAGAAAGCCAGCGCATCCGCCTCGCTACGCAGATCGGTTCCAAGCTGGTCAATGTCCTTTATATCCTGGACGAGCCGAGTATCGGTCTCCACCAGCGCGACAACCGCAAGCTGATAAATTCCCTGAAAGAATTGCGCGACGAAGGGAACTCCGTCATGGTCGTGGAGCATGATGCCGAGACCATGTATAACGCGGACTGGCTCGTGGATGTGGGACCCGGCGCGGGCCTGAACGGCGGACGTATCTGTCTCAATGCTCCTGTGCCGATGCTGCTCCAGGGCATCGCTCCCGATGCGGAAACATTGAAACACGTCGTGGTAGGGGAATCATTGACCCTGGATTACCTGCGAGGGGTGCGGAAGATAGATGTGCCGCCGATGCGCAGGCGTGGAACCGGGAATACGTTGGGGATTCGCGGGGCGAGCGGCAACAACTTGAAAGACATTGATATAGACTTTCCTTTGGGCGTGTTCATCGGCATAAGCGGCGTCAGCGGAAGCGGCAAGTCGTCGCTGATAAACGAGACGTTGATGCCGATTCTGAAGAACAAGTTCTACAACGCGAAGATGCATCCGCTGCCGTACCGCGAACTGGTCGGCGTGGAGAATATCGACAAACTCATCGAGATCGACCAGAGCGCCATCGGACGCACGCCGAGGAGCAATCCGGCCACGTTTACCGGCGTGTTCAACGATATCCGCAACCTGTTCGCCGAGACGCCGGACGCGAAGGTGCGCGGCTTCGGGCCCGGGAGGTTTTCGTTCAATGTTCCCGGCGGCCGTTGCGAGGCGTGCAAGGGTGCCGGCATCAAGGTCATCGAGATGAATTTCCTGCCTTCGGTCAATGTCGTCTGCGATGAGTGCCGCGGCCGGCGTTACAAGGAAGATACCCTCGCGGTGAAGTATAAAGGCAAGAGTATCAATGATGTACTGGAAATGCCTATCAGCGAGGCTTATGAATTTTTCCAGGGGATTCCGAAGATTTCGCAGAAGCTGAAGGCGCTTGTGGATGTCGGTCTTGGGTATATTCATCTGGGCCAATCCGCGGTGACATTGTCTGGCGGCGAGAGCCAGCGAATGAAACTTGCATCAGAATTGTACCGGAAGGACACAGGAAACACCCTTTATATACTCGATGAGCCTACTACAGGCCTGCATTTTGAAGATATAAAGGTGTTGCTCGGCGTGCTTCAGAAACTGGTCGAAAGCGGCAACACGGTCATTGTCATTGAACATAATCTGGATGTGCTGAAATGCGCGGATTATATTTTCGACATGGGGCCGGACGGCGGCCGTCGCGGCGGTTATATCGTGGCGCAGGGAACGCCTGAGGAATTGGCAATGAATCCGGATTCGGTCACGGGACCGTATTTGAAGGAAGTGCTTGATGGAAATTTAGTAAGCGTTAGATAATATGATTGAAACTGATAATTTCAATGTTTTTCTGGTCAATGACGGAAAGCGTTATGAGGTTCCGTTCCTGAAGAGGCTCGGAGATTTTTCCGATGAGGTCTGCAAGACTGTGACGGATGAGAAAACCGGGGTGGAATATCCTGTGCTCGCGGCACTTGTGGACCATAAGCTGAAGGAACTCGATTATAGGCTGTCGATGTCCCATGAAGTGGAATTTATCGGTTACAATCATCCTGACGGGCGCCGCACCTATCTGCGCTCGCTTTGTTTTGTCCTGCAGAATGCTGTCCGTGAATTGTTTCCTGATAAGGTGTTGATTGTCGATCACTCCCTTCCGAGTGGTCTGTATTGCAATATCTGTGACGTGGAACTGCGCGAGGATGGACGACGTGTGCCTGTCCGGCTGAGTGATGCGGATTTGGCGGCCATCAAGAAGCGCATGCATGAGATTGTGGATGCCGACATGCCTTTCGTCAAGAAAAAGATGGAGGCTTCGGCTGCCGAGGCGTTGTTCGAGAAAAACAACCAGCCTGACAAGGCGGAGCTCCAGAAGTCTCTGGGCAAGTTTATTTGCAGTGTCTATTTCCTTGATGGTCAGGTAGATACATTCCATGGCCCGCTGCTTCCTTCGACAGGGTACCTGAAGGTTTTCGACTTGCTGCCTTTCGCCAATGGCTTCTGCCTGCAATTCCCGTCGGAGGGTGATTTCTCCAAGGTGATCCCGGTGAAGACGCAGTCGAAGATCGCTGCTACATTGGCTGCCTATTCTGACTGGTGTTCCATAGTGAGGGTCAATGGGATAGGAACATTGAACCGGGCCATTACCGAGGGCAATGCGGTGCGTCTGATCAATCTCTCGGAGGCTCTTCATGAGCGTAAATATGCGGCTATCGCGGATCAGATTTATTCACGCCGCGACAAGGTGAAGGCGGTGTTCATCGCCGGTCCGTCTTCGAGCGGAAAGACGTCTTCGTCGCTACGTCTTGCGTTGCAGTGCCGTGTCCTCGGACTGGTGCCGAAGGTCATTGAACTGGACAATTATTTCGTCGACCGCGAGCATACGCCGAAGGACAGCGACGGCAATTATGATTTCGAGGCGCTGGAGGCAATGGACCTGAAACTGCTTAACAGTCAGCTCAATGATTTGTTCGCAGGCAAGGAGGTGGAGTTGCCGAAGTTCGATTTCAAGGAGGGACGTTCTGTTCCTTCCGGGAAGCGTGTTTCGCTGGGGGATAAGGAGATATTGATTATGGAGGGTATCCATGCGCTGGATCCGGCCATGGTTCCGGATGTGGACAATTCCCGTATTTTCAGGGTTTACGCATCGGCTCTCACGTCGCTCAATATCGATGAGAACAACAATATTTCGACTTCTGACAATCGTCTCTTGCGTCGCATGGTGCGTGACAATCGTGTCCGTGGCATAACGCCGGAGGAGACCATAATGCGTTGGCAGAGTGTAAGGCGTGGTGAGAACCGCAATATTTTCCCGTTCCAGGAGAATGCGGATGCGTCGTTCAATTCCGCTCTCCTGTATGAGCTCCCGATGCTGAAGTATTATGCCGAGCCGCTGCTTCGTCGTATCGCTCCGTCGTCTCCTGCCTACACTGAGGCCATCCGTCTCCTGAAGTTCCTGGATTATATCGTGGCGCTTTCGCCGGATGAGATTGCGGCGATTCCGCCGACGTCGATCATGAGGGAGTTCATCGGCGGGCAGACGCTGTAGGGTTTGGCGTGTGGGGTTGCGCCGTGGTGTTTGCGGCGGCCCTTGGATCGGTTTGGAGGCTGATTCGGATCGGCCGGTCGGGACGCGGTTTTGCGGCTCCCTTGGATTGGTTTGGAGGCTGATTCGGATCGGCCGGTCGGGACGCGGCCACGGATGATTTTGTAACTTATTGATAATCAGATATCATTTTTAACAGAGCGTGGAAATGCGGCCTTTTTTTGGCTACGTTTCCACGCTCGGTTTTATAACTTGTTGATAATCAGTGCTTCTGGAGATTGGGGTGTGGCCGCGTCCCGCCAGTGTGCCTGGTAGTTTTGAGATGGCTGGTCTACAGGTTGAGGATTTCCAGTTCCTCCGGGGTGTAGAGTATGGTGTCGATGAAGTCCGGGGCGATGTGTGCCAGGATGATGAATGTCAGCAATGCTGTCACGGCAAGTATCACGAGGATTATCACGGTCCACTTTATCACCTGCCATGTCTTGCTGCCGGCCGGTTTCTGGCTGGTGGCCTGGGCTGTCGTGGCGCTCGTGGCTGTTGAGGTGGTCGTGGTGGCTGGCATGGTTGCGCCCGACTTGTTGTCAGTCATCGGCACTTCAGCCGGTTCGGGTTCCGTGTTTTCTACTGGCCCGGCATTTTTCACTGTTTCGGCATTGGCCGCCAAATCATTGACATTCACTGGATTGTCGCCAGATGGCATCGCATTGTCTTCAGTCTGTTCCGCAGGGGCATTGACTTCCGCAGGCTCATTGACCTCCTCTGTCGCAGGCTCATTGACATTGACCTCGACCTCCTCGGTATTGGCCTCCGCCGGTGCTGCTTCCTCGGTGCCCGCCGTCTGGGTTTCCTTCTCGCTCGCATTGGTCCCCGCCGTTTCTTCCTCGTTTTCCGCTCCCTTGGCATCCGCTTCCTCAGCATTGACCTCGTTTTTCTCCTGGTCGGTCTCCGCCACTTCCGCATTGACCTCCGCCGGTGCCGTTGTCGCCTCCTCGGCATTGGTCGCCTCCGCTGTCTCAGCCGGCTTGTTGGCCTCCTCGATTTCCTCCTCCGGATTCAGGATCGACCGGAGCGCCGCCATTGTCGCCGACACCTCCGCCGGCGTTTCCTCGTGCGTTTTCAGCGAAATCGGCTCCAGCCCGAAGCCCTCCGGATAGATGTCCAGGTCCTCGTCGGCCACGAAAAAGAAATAATTCTCCTTCGTCGCGCGCAACTTCCCGAGCCCCGGAAACACGATCGACTTCTTCGTCTCCAGCACGTGCCTCATCTCCTCCAGGAATTCCCGGATTATCCGCGATGCCGTAGGAGTGTCAATGTTGTTGCAACGTGCGTAAAAGTCAATGACCATGTTCTCGTCGCCGCTTCCTTTCTGCCTGAATGACAGGCGTCTATATGGCGGATTGATAGTGTATCCCTTGTCGGAAAATACGGACGGGACAATCTCGGCGATGAATGAGCCGATTCCCGGCAATGCCACTTCGTCATTGTCCAGAATCAGTTCCTTGACTATTTTCGATAAGAGATCAATGTCCATATTTCGTAGAATTTGAATAAAAGCGTATTCGATTGATTTTAAGGAAATTCTATCTCCTGCGCCCCGTTGCCGTAAAAATTTCTTGACAAAGGTAGCAAAAAAATAGCAAAAAAATTTGCAGGGACCAGAAATTGTTGTACCTTTGCAATCCCGATACGAAATAACGGGTAAAAATTCCTGAATAGCTCAGTTGGTTAGAGCATCTGACTGTTAATCAGAGGGTCCCAGGTTCAAGTCCTGGTTCAGGAGCCAAAGATTGAAAAATCGCTTGGGAGCATAGCTCAGTTGGTTCAGAGCGTCTGCCTTACAAGCAGAGGGTCG